>Ga0181464_1000068_pt2 | contig 27323 bp, 26 predicted proteins | sample InSIn2gowninarea_FD_119074 | JGI IMG/M metagenome (GOLD analysis project Ga0181464, IMG submission 119074) | Clean room microbial communities from NASA Spacecraft Assembly Facility at Jet Propulsion Laboratory, Pasadena, California, USA -... ...
AATTTTTTCAAGAATCTTGAACGGGGATCTGGAAGGTTCAAAGGTAACCTACCTTTCAAATGCTTTTCATGTGGTAGAGTTGGTCACAATGCTGCTAGATTCCCTCATAACCAAGGAAACATGTTTGATAGAAGTTATTATTTCCATGATAAAAGTAATGACTCATCCAATAGTGATCAAGACATTAAACTTCTCATGGCATATGAAAATAAGAACGTAGAACCAGAAGAAGTTACCAAATTAAAAGAACAGTTGGAGTCAGTAACCAGGGTAAGGGAGAAATTGCATGATATAGCAAAAGATTAGAGCATAACAATTCAGATACTTGAATCAAAGATCCTCTCTCTAAAAAAAGATCTTAAAGAATCAAAGAAGCAGAATGAATATGATCTTGAAGAACAAGAACATGAAGTGATCGAATTAAGGAAACAAGTGGAAGAAGGAGGAAAAGCTAAAGAAAACAAAAGGATGCAGTATCTAGAAAAGGAAGAACAACATCAGGTTGAGGTAAATATCTTAAAAAGTAGATTAGAAGAAAAGGATAAATTGTTACAATTTCAAGATAGTACTAAGATTTTGGATGACATTCTTGGTAGTCAAAGATCCCCTACTATCATAACTGGTCTTGGCTTCTATGAATCTGTTGAAGGTGAATCTAGCTCACAAGGTGAGGCAAGGAACTCTAATGAGAATTCTAAAATGCTCAACAAGGAGATGAGAGGACAACCTCATCAACAGCCAAGGAAAGAAATTCCTCAAAAATCTTTTACTCCTAACTATGGAAGTGATAGACGATTATTTCCTCCATTGAATAATGTTGAATGTTATGTATGTCATAACCTTGGACATGTTGCAGCCAGATGTAGAAGTAGAATGTTTCAAGACCGTCACACAAGATCATCACGTTCCAGATACTTCAAAGGATATTATTTTTCTTGCAATATGTTTGGCCAAAAAGAAATTGATTGCAATAGAAGGAACATGAAACATGTAAGATGTTATGCATGTAACAAGTTTGGACATAAAGCAAGGGAATGCAGGAGCAAAATTCAAACTCCAAAGCAAGAGGATTATACATCATCACAATTCCAGGAATTGAAGAAGATAGAATTAGAGATAGAAAGGTGTGACATAACTCGATTAGCTGACATAATAGGCTCGAGGAAATTGAAAGTATAGACCTTCAATATTCCATCTTGCATACACTGATATAATGAAGATAAGTCACATATATATGCGACCTAGAGGCTACAGAGTCACGTATATGGAGCTCCAAAGAAAATGGTAGCAGAACAGACTCAGGAAATGGTTCGGTCATGGTATATGATGGTTGGCACAGGCTCAGGGGGAACATATACTTCAAATAATGCATTGTTGGCATTATGGTTAGAAGTCTTTGGTGATGATGCTTATGTGGCTAAATGATACATCTTGTTGTTTGATCAAAAGAATGGTATTGCAGGTTATAGAACTGGATGCTGATGCTTATGGTGCAAATCATACATGGTGTATGATAGTGGCTGATGACTATCATGGTCTTGAATGGATTGCTGGTCTTTGTTATAAAGACCTTGCTTGTGCTCAGGGGGAGCATGGACGTATTGGTACATCTTGGCATATACAAAGGGGAGCCCAATCAGAGATGTCAGCAGGTACTCAGGGGGAGTATGGACAGTAGAGGGAGAGAAATTCTTGGTCTACCCTTTGCCCTTGATGTCAAATGGGGAGAGTGACTTGGTGTGGTGGTTGCCATCAAGTCCAAAGGGGGAGATTTTTGGCATTATGATACAAGTGTTTTCCTTGATGGAAACTCACTTAGAGGTATGATACAGGTGATGGCAACTCAATCAGAGGACAGATCTTAGTACAACAGGTCAAAAGAGAGATATACACAGGTTAACCTCGATGAAACTGTGTATACACGCGGGTGAGAAGAAAAAAAGGCACATATGCGTACACATGCAGGTTCACAAAAGGAAAGGCGCGTGCATGTTGGAAAACTATGTTTTGGTCCATGGTATTTTGGTATTGGTCTGTGGTATTTGGTCCGAAGTGTTGACCCCAGGTATTGGGTCCAAGGTATTGTTTCTATATGGTTTTGGACCATGGTATTGAGAGAAGCCTAAACCTATATAAGGAGAAGATCATTAGGCCAAGGGGAGGGAAGTGTGTGTTGAATGATTTATGAAGTGTGAGATCTGATATATTAGGTTTGTGATGCTTGGCTCAATCTGAATCAAGGAGGCTCCTATGCGATTGATAAAGTTTGATAGACCAGGATCTTGAAGACTAAAATGTATTATCAGTATATGGTATGATCATGAGTAGATCTGAGTACTGTCACATGTTTTATCCTTTATATCTTATTGTCTGGATATATATGAAGTTGGAAATTACAACGAAGTTATAAGTAATTATCTTTAGATCTGTACGCGGGTTCTCTCTCGTGAAAAGGCGTATACACGCCAATTTGACACAATCAAGTAGCATATATGGTATGAGATTTGATGTTTCAGGTTGCTATTGGTTCTAATGGTTGTTGTAGAGTTCTGGACTCTGGTCTGTGTTCTGGTAACTTTGTTTTGATGAAAGGGTTTCAGTGATTTAGTATTGGGTGATTTAGAGGTTGATGATGCAGGTATAGTTGATTATCGTATTACAAATTGTTTTGTATTTATGGATCCAGTCTGAAAATTTATGAAACGTGGTCCCTGGAAGAAAAGAGAAGGTTGTAGCCTTCTGTAGGTCAGTACCTACATACTATTACTTTAGCTAGTACAAGAGCTAAGGGGGTTGTAGCTCCCTTCCAAGAGAGTTTGGAGAACGAAAGAATGTTGTAGCCTTCTGCAGGTAGCAGCCTACGTACTGGTATAAGACTGCACTAGTGCAGAAATATTGTAAAAATAAGTTTCTTATTAAAAATAAGATAGAGATGACTTGTAGCAGGTGGTTTTCACCCACATTGGGTTTCCACCTTATATCATGGTGTTCATGTGTGTTGCTTATGTGTGATAATCTGTTCTATTACACTGCTCCTGTTTATAGTTCATATGGTTAATAATGTTCTGATGCACTCATTAAGGATCAACTAATTAAATCATAAGTTTACTTGATATATGCATAGTTGCATATACATGCGATTTGTCTTAACTGAAGTAGCGTATATGAATCTGAGTATGAAAATGAAAAAGTTATATTGATTTGATAATACTGATTCACCCCCCCCCCCAGTATTATTTCCAACAATATGTGCCTTCAACCTTCCACTATGTCGGTAAGGAAATAATGATATGGAATTTGAGAAGAATTTTGATCGTAAGAAGAAAAGTAATGAGTTCTGTAGAAGAATGTTGGTTATGTGTTATGGTTTTCCTAGTCGAAACAAGGTATGAAGCTTCTAGGATCCCTTGGGTTATTGGTTTGTCATCCTAGGTGGGGTGGACTTGATAGTTATCCGGGGTGGGGAGAAGGGAAAATTGAACCTCGAATGAAGGCAGAATGGTCCTGTGGTAGAAGGAAACTGTCAGGCCAAATTGACTCAGAAAGTAGAGTCATCCCGAGTGTATTTCTTTGTATATGTATGAGGAATTTTTTATGGCATTTAAGGAAGGTTATCTGGATTGGGTGGGAGAGAAACAAAGGGAACTGTGAGAAGCCTAGTGCAAAACCAGACCCTGGTGCAACCTCTGACCTGCTTGACTGTGCACTCCCCCTCAGATTAGGGTCGCTGCAGGACCAAGAATTGGCTGGGAGAAGCTAGGGAAGCAGCTAGCCATTCAACTGGGGAGGGGAGAAAGTTAAAACCCAGATTTGGAAAATAATCCTCGAGGGGATTTCCTAGAGAAGATTAGGAATATCATTGCTTGGGGACATAAATTTAGATATTTGGGATAGGATAAACAAATTTCTTACTCTCTGGGGTAGTGAAAGCCATGAGAGAAAGACCTATGGGAGGCCCAAGGGCAGGGTGGCTAGCATAGGATGTTTGAGGCTTAGGGAGGTCTTGAGGGATTTTTTCAACGGGGGGAAATCGACTGCCAAATTGTAGCAACCCTGAAGATGCCAAAACTTTCCCTATCTTGCTAGCTTATGAGGGTAGAGAGGGACACCTAGGAGTCGTCCGAGGAATGAGCGGTAGAGATGAAAAAGAGTGGAGGATAGAGATTGCACTGGATAAATATCAACCTAAAATTGAGGGGAAGAAAATTGGGAAATCGGGAAGGAATAAGGCCAATTCTTAGACCATAAAGCAAAGCACGAACACAGGGAAATTTGTCAAAACAAAGGCCAAAAATCAGATCATAAAACATTGTTCGTATACTAAGGATAACCTTATTCTGGCTTATAATGTCTTAATTCTGGTTTACATTATAGGTAGCATAAATTCCAATGCTCAAAATGCCCTGATGGAATGGAATTTGCATCAAGCCAGTGTTCATCAGGGCCCAGTCCAGGAGTGCATGAACTGTAAGAGCAAAGAGCAGACAAAGATGGCTAAGGAAGGCAAACAACAGGGAAGGAAAGGGAACAAACGAACAAGAATGATGGAGAAAAAAATGAAAGGCTTGGAGCCATCTGCAAGAAAACCTCTGAGGAAAAGAGGAAGGAAAATAGGACAGAAAAGTATGCAGAATCTCATCAATTCCTACTATGTGGGAACCCTGTTATGAAACCAGCTCACAAAAAGATAGAAAAGAAAGATCAACACCCTTAGAAATAAGCCTCTTCAAGGGGGAAACCTCCTTTACATTAAAAAAATGAACAATTCTTGGATGATACAAATGACAATACCTCCTTTCTATATATAAGAGTCTAAGGGGTCATAATATAACTAGAGCCCACATAACAATAATAATGTAGGGGCACAATAATAACAATAGTTGGCTTCTATGGGGTACAATAATAACAATATGGGGACTACATGGGCACAATAATATAATAAGGGGGTTGTACTAATAACAATAAGGGGTTACCCTAGTAGTATAGCGACCTAATATGCCCCTCTCCTTCAAAAAGTGTTGTCCTCAACGCTTGAGTAGTTCTTGATGCCTCAATATAAAATTCTTGTCCTCCCATATAGAATCTTCAGTGGGTAAGGTATTCCACTTGATAAAATACTCTAAAATTGATCGATTTCATATCTATCACGTTCTTGTTTTTGTGACTGCTCCAGGTTTCAATATGATTTGTCCTTCCTTGTCAAGTTTTGGCAACATTGTTTGAAATGGGAACTTCTGCAACTTTTGAATGAGTGGCCACACTTCTTCATCCTTTTTCCATTCATCTCTTGCTTCATTTATCCAATCTTGTTGGATAATAGAAATAGCACAAAATAATGTTTCCACATCCTCATCCTTTCTTGAGAGTGCATCTACAACAACATTTTTCTTCCATTTTTTGTAGATGATTTCAAAGTCATAACCCAACATATTTGTGACCCATTTTTTCTATTCTTCTAAAGATAATCTTTGTTCTAAAAAGTATTTCAGACTATCATGATCTATTTTTACCTTGAAGTGTCTTCCCATTAGGTAAGGTCACCATTTCTTAAGTGCATGTAGTATTGCCAACATTCCCTTCTCATAAAAAGCTTCCTTGATATGTAGCCATAAAAATACCCAATCGCCTACATCAAAACCCTTTTCACTGCGATGTTGATCTACCTCTTGTTGTCATTCGATTATGTAACAAAGTGGCATTATCATTTAAAAGTTGGAGAACTTTTTGTTGATGTTCGATGTGATCTTTCATTGCTTGAACCTTTTTCTTCTTGATATGTCCTATCTTGAGAGTTTGAGGAGTGGTAATTTCTTCCAATGATTTACAAGATATGGTTGGGTTCATTTCTTGATGCTCGATGTGATCTTTCACTTCTTGAACATTTCTCTTCTTGATATGTCCTTCTATCTTGATTGTTTGAGGAGTGATAATTCCGGCCAATGCATTACAAGATATTGTCAGATTCATTTCTTCTTTCTCGATGTGATATTTCACTCTTGAACCTTTTTCTTCTTGATATGTCCTTCTATCTTGAGAGTTTAAGGAGTGGTAATTCTTGCCAATGATTTATAAGATATGGCCGGATTCATTTATTTTTTCTTTGGGGTTGGTTCCTGGTTTATATCCTCTTCCTTTGATGTTTCTTGATCCTTTTCTTCCTCCTCTTCATAATCTATGTAAAATGATTTCTTCTCAACACACTTATGACCTTTAGTGCATTTGCTATCACAATTATAACAAAGCCATTTTTCTATTTTTTCTTCCAATTGTTGTGGTGTAAACCTTGTACATTATGGAAGGCTAGGAGGAAAAAAACTTCCATAATTATAGCCGTGAGTGGTGGGATTCCTTATTTCCATAATTTTGCTTTCAATTTTTCTTTCCCACTTGAATGCCTTCTCCAATGAATCAGGGTCCCAAAGATGAACCTCATGTTGAATTTTATCCTTTAAAGTACCTATGAAGACATCAATCCTTTGCTTCTTTGGAATATCATTTACCCTTATATTCAATTTTTGAAATTCCTCAATGTGCTCTTCCATTGAACACTTTAGTTTGAGATTTATAAATTTGCTAAATAAGGTGTTTCTCTTTATATCCTCATTATGTGCTATCATTTCCTCCATGAAAATTGACCATGTAACAAGTGGTTTACGAGAACAAAGCCCTTTATACCATAAAAATTGATCTGGTTCTAAATATGAAGATGCAATACATACCTTTTGTAACAGTTTCACCACATGTAGATCAAAATATTGCTCCATCTGTAGTATCCAATTTACCGAATCCTTGCCATCAAACTTCCTAATATCTCCTTTTCTTGATTTTAGGAGCTTGATCTTGAAACGACTATAACTCTGCAATTTTGGATCTTCCAGTTCTGAAATTGTGACCTATAGCAGCACTCTGTGTCCTCTTTTCAATGCCACTAGTCTGATTGAAATTGGATTCTCCAAGAAAGAGTTATGCATAATCTCCCAAGATGACCTGATTATATACCTTTTCATAAGAGCGAACTTGTATGAAGTCCCACGTGTCACTATTTTGACCTTCGGATATAAAAAATATAAAAAAGAAACTAAAGTCTGTCCTCTTTCTATAACTTCTTACGAAATTTCAATCTAAAGCTCAGAGAGACAGTTATGACGATTTTCCCCAAGTCACCTGTTTGGAATGTAATTCGAGGGTCTGCAAAACTCTAACTTCCTCAAACTATATCTCCTAAAATATATTGATACAAGATCTGAAATTGAGAGCCAAGGTTCAAACTAATTCCTTCTCAAACAAGTTCTGTTTTTAGTTTCTGAAACTTTGTAGTGAATGCGTTATAGCGAAAATCCCACGATGACTTGTTTTAGTTGAAATTCTAGAGCTTGCAAAAACCCTAACTTCCTCAGATCATATCTCTGAAAATATAGTGAGACAAGATCTCAAAATTCATACGCCCGGTTTAGACCGATTTCTTCTCAAATGGGTTTTTGTTTTATCTTCTGAAAATTCGTAGTGAAAAAGTTATAGCGAAAATTCCACGATGACCTTTTTAGAGCAGTGAAACCCTAGAATCCATAGCTCTAATACCAAATGTTATGAAACAAACTCACAAAAAGATAGAAAAGATAGATCAAAACCTTAGAAATAAGCCTCTTCGAGGGGGAAACCTCCTTTACATTACAGAAATGAACAATTCTTAGATGATACAAATGACAATACCTCCTTTCTATATATAGTAGTCTAAGGGGTCATAATATAATCAGAGCGACACAATAATAATAATGTAAGGGCACAATAATAACAATAGTGGGCTTCTTTGGGGCACAATAATAACAATATGGGGACTACATGGACACAACAATATAATAAGGGGGTGGTTCTAATAACAATAATGGGTTACACTAGTAGTATAGGAACCTAACATGCCTCTCTCCTTCAAAAAGTGTTGTCCTCAATGCTTGAGTAGTTCTTGATGCTTATGTATAAAATTCTTGTCCTCCCATGTGGAATCTTAAGCAAGTAAGTTATTCCACTAGCTGAGATACTCTGAAATTGATTAATATCGTAGCTGTCGAGTTCTTGTTTCTGTGGTTGCTCCAGGTTCCAATATGATTTTTCCTTCCTCGTTAAGTTATGGCAATATTGTTTGAATTGGGATGTTTTGCAACTTTTGAATGAGTGGCCACACTTCTTCGTCCTTCTTCCATTCATTCCTTGTTTCGTTTATCCAATATGGTTGGATAATAGAAATGGCACAAAACAATGCTTCCACATCCTCATCCTTTCTTGAGAGTGCATCTGCAACAATATTTTTCTTCTCTTTTTTGTAGATGATTACAAAGACATAACCCAACATATTTGTGACCCATTTTTTCTGTTCTTCTAAATATAATCCTTGTTATAAAAAGTACTTAAGGCTATCCATTTTTTCATGATCCATCTTTACCTTGAAGTGTCTTCCCATTAACTTTTGAATGAGTATCTACCTAAAGTGAAAGCAATCATTTCTTAATGGGAAAGAGAGTTAAATGCCAACATCGAGAATGAAGAAATTCAGGTAGAAGAATGGGAGACAATAATTAAGGATGTAGGCCATACCCGAGGTCACCAAACATTATTTTGGCAGACCACCCAACAATATTGGGTTATGAAAAACATCTTGGCTAATGCAATGACCACATACAAGGAAAGAGAAGAACCAGAAGATGATAGACAAGCAGAACCAAGCCTAAAGGATCTCCAGAAGGAAATTTAGTCAGTTCAAATGCAGTAATTTCATAACAACCTCCACTTCAATATAATTGAACAACAGCTCTAGACAATGATGCAAAGTGAAGGACCTCAGTCGAGTGTAAAAGCCCCGGCCCCAGTTGATTCCTCGATGAATGAAGCAGAAGTCCAGTTAGTCAAATTTGTTTATTATGTCGATTAACATTTACGTTTTAAGTATGAAGCATATAGAAGATAAGGTAGCTAATGTAGTTTGGATGATAAGAATTACTCTGTTTAAATTTTGGACAGCTTTTGATGCAGATAGCTGGCCAACAGACTTGATTTCCTGCAGGCAGGTTGAGGCCACTAGTAGAATTTTGAAAACAAATGACTATATGTTTATGAAATATTAATAGAAAAGGGAGAACTACCAAGATTACACACAAAATAAAACAATATTGGCACACGCAATGTTATTGTCATTTCCACTTTCTTATCTATTAAGTCTACATAGAATATTTCTTTTGAATTATTTGTTTTGTCCAAAAATGTTTGATATGTGACTGTTGACGTTACGAAAATGACCCTCCAAAATTCTTGCCTAATCTAATTTTGGAATCTACATGAACTATTTTTCAGGCTAAACTGTGTCATATTTTTATTTTCTGATGTTTCCTAAGACTTAACTACCCTTGCATTATTCTTAAGTATCGCTTTTCTCCTAAGTTAAAATTTTCTAAGTGTTGTCACCTTGTCTTTAGAAAATGCTTGTGTCGTCTTTCTAAAGATAGAAAAAGGCCTGGCTTTTCTTGACTTAGTAACCAACTTTCACTTAACATGCATCACACACAAAATCAAGAAAGCATATATCTTATCTATGAAAAGCACACTTTCTAAGCTTAGCAGTCACAAAAGGCCATTGCTAGTTGGAACTATGCCCTCCCATGCAAAAGCGCACTCCCAAATATTAGTAGGCACACTTCCTTCAAATGGTGGAGCGCACTCAAAGTCTACAAGGAGATCACATTCCTTATTGTTATCGATTATGCCCTAGTAGACTTCACTCCTTAAGTTCAATGATTGTGCCCTTGGGGAATGCACCCTATCTTGTCAAGAACTACACCCTCTCTTCCTTCATACATACACTTCCCCTGGTTGCATGGGGAGATCACTCCTATAAAATAGGAGGCCACCCCATTTTAACTACCTTACTCTTCGATCAGCAAGTGGCAGGCATGCATGAATTTGTTTTGCATGTATATTTTCTTTATAAATAGCCCAATATTTCATTCATTCCCACATTCATTCATCACTTTGGGTTGACCGCACTTCTTCACATCAAGGAGCTCCTCTTCGATTTTGATCACAGGTAAGTCTTGCATGTTGCTTTTCTTGATTGCTTTTGATATTTTTGTTTCCAATTTCCTTTTCTTTGTTGGCATTTCTATCTGTTTCAGTTTCTTCAGTGGTGTTTACATCAGTTCTTCATGTTACAAATGTTATATTATTGTCACAAGTGGTGTTTCTTTTGACTCTTCGCATTCCATGAACTTTCACCCTATGTTCATGATTGTGTTCGATACTATAAGTACTTGCAAACCCTTCCTCTTAGTATCATTTTGATTGTATCTTTTTGTTGGTCTTTACTTAGAAAAATTTGAGCAATCTCTAGCAAGAGTGTACTTTTGGAAGTGAAGACCCCAATGCCTTAGATAATTGTGCCCAAAAGACCAAGTACCCTTTCAGAGCACACTTAGGAGAAAAGAGAGTCCCTTTCTCTTGAAAATTGTGCTCAACAAGAAACCCTCTTTCCCTTGAGCGCACACCGCATAGACAAGCAACATTCAGCCCTCCTTGATCACTGATTGTGCACCCTGTACCCTTACTAGCCTCTCTTGAGTGCATAGCACATAGATAAGCATCAAGCTTGACTTATTGTCCACTAAGCATGTGTCCTACACCCTCATTGGCTTCCCTTGAGTGCATAGGATGCTCACAAGCATTAGTAAGCCTTTCTTGTGCTCTAAGACTGCACCCTGCACCCTCTGGCCTAATAATTTCATTCTCCTTAAGCGTATAGTGCACAATCAAGCCTCACACGGGCCTTAACTGATTATTATTGTTCTCACATGTGCCCTCCTCTTGTCTTGAAGTATTTTTCACTCATATGGCCTGTTAAGGCTCTGGTTCACTTATGATAGGCTTAACTCTTGATTATATCTGAATTTCATTTCATCATTGTATTTGAATAGTTTTTCATGTTTTAGATAGGGAATTTATTGAAACTAATTCTCATTCACCGTGAGTGCACTTCCACATGAAGGTGTTTCAAGTACAATCTATATTACTCTCTCATCATCTATTGGAACAATCCCTCCCACTACTCGTCAAGTCGTCTCAAAGGAAATCTCATAAGCAAGTACAAAAGAGGCAGTGGAGATTGTCAAGCCTACATTTCCTATTCTTTCATACATATAGTGCTTCATAGACAAGTCATCCAAGGTCCCTTGGAAAGACATTAAGGATGCCTTTATAGAGGAGAAATTTCCAGAGAATCTATAGGACATGGAAGTATACATCAACATTAAGCAGTCCAGAATACACAGAGTTGCATGTATGTTCCTAGTAATGCCTTTTGGAGAATCCATTGAATGGATCATGTCTCATATGGATAACACAAATATGGTCCTATGTAATGAAATAATTAGTGAGATTTCCACTTATCATTTTCATGTCATGCACTCCTATTATAAGATCATAAGATCGAATGAGTATGCAAATACTCAATTATATGCAACATGGAAAACTATTAATACTAAGGAGATCATTAAGTCATGGTGCTGAGAATCTGTTAGATTATATCATAGACCAAGTGCAGTATATCCGACAATAACCTTAAGAAAGGTCTATCAATATCTCATAGCCATGTGTTGTAGGTTGCACAGTTAGAAGAATGTAGAAGTCTTTGAGGAGAATTGGATCTTTCTGCTCAACTTGGTTGTTACAAGAGGTAGGGTCTTCAATTTGGCATACTTCCTTTCTTATGAACTACAGTTTCATGTAAAGCAGACCAAAGCAGCTTTGTAAGCAAAAAAAGCACCATAATTTTACGTATAAGCTCATCTTCTAGATGGGATATGCGCTCAGTATGCTTTTACTGGGATGAGATGGAACTAGACACCACAAGAAAATATATTTTTCCATTGGCATTGCAGAGTACTATCAGAGAATAGTTTCAGAAGAATCTATGATCTATTGGTTGAGAATTTATTTATTTTCCTTTATCATGTCATATTTGAGGTAGATCCTCCTTACATGACCAATCAGGTGAAGGAGGCATTATATGACATTGCAGATTGGTTTTCCAGATTAGATGACACATACATCAGATTCTTTAATTGTCATATAATTCCTCATGTTATGCTAAGATATGTAACCAAAAAGGTGGTCTTGCAAGAAGTACCCTATCAACTAAAAAATGGATTGTCTCCACAAATTTAGAGGAGGAAAAAAGCTCCTTGGCCTGCTTTGCCTTTGTGGATTAGACTTTATGATTTGAAGAGCCTTAAGGTAGAAAAATTATATATTGAAAAAGTAAATTTCCATCATTTTGGAATTAGGAGATTTCACAGATATGATCCTAGACTCAGTATGCATGCAACATTATAACAGGATACAGTACACCTGGGCATGTGTACCAATTACTACTTCATAGGATGAAAAGGTAAAGAATTGGTAGAATGCACGAAGAAATGATCACCCATAATTTGAAGCAGGTCACTCCTAGGTTCGATAGATTCTAGAAGTACAAATGGAGGAGGTACAACAAGTAGAAACTGCTCAAGTGGCTATCACAATGCCTAGAAAGAAGATCAAGCATGATCCTATGGAAGAAACTAGCATAAGTTTTAAGGTTGATCCCATGAGTAAGGGTGCCATTGAGTTAGAGAAACAAAAGAAGCAAAGGGAGGAGAATAAAATAAGGAAGCAACAAGAAGAAGAGCACAAGAAGGATAAGAAATGCTTGCAAAAGGAAGAATAATAAAAGAGGAAGCAAGATGATATACTTAGAAAACAACATGAAGCAGAGGAGGAGATAAGGAAGGAAGAAGAGGAACATAAAAGGCATGGAGGAAGAACAAAAAAAGCGGCCACAAGAAGAAGTTGCACAAATTTTGGAGAAAGAATAGATGACCCAGGAAATAGAACCTGAATTGGAGGAAGAGGATGTTATTGATCCCATTGAATATGAACTAGGAACTGCATCAGATCCTCCACTTACAAGTGGACATCTCCCATTCAACAAGATGGGACTTACACTTCCACTAGAAGACATGGTCATGGATGTATGTTATGTTACCTTCAATCAATTAATGAAGAGGGTTGTGCAAGAAAGATGAAGGTACTTCCTAGATGATCTTGAACATCCAATCTATGTATCCATTGAGAAGGCAATATCTACTAACACCAGGAGAAACCCTTGAGCAATCATGGCAGCTAATGTTTCTTTTGAAACATCAGTGCAAGACAACTCATAGTATCTTTTGAGAGAGAATGTATGGTTGAGGAAAGATTTGGTTATAGAAAAGTAACAAGTAGATCATCTCATTGCAGAGAATCTATGGCAGCCTTCTAGCAATCTCAGTACAGTAGAATTCCAGTCAGTTTTACTTGAGAAACTAGGAAAAATGGAGGAAAATATGAAGCAATTATATAATTAAATGATTCTCTTGCATGAGATGGTGGCACCCCTAGTCGAAATACAAAAGAAATCTCAATAGATCACGAAGATCCTAAAGCTTGCAAATATAGTTGTTGATCTGATATAAGAGTGGGGTGTTAAATATCCAAAAGCTCCATAGTGGCTAGTCAGAAAGGATAGAATTGTTGTCAAGATTGACTAAGTAGAGCTCAAACTCCATTTACATCATTATACTTGTCTTGTTGAACAAGTGACCAACACTATAGCTACTTATGGTCAACTAAATAGCGATTTGGAGTCTTTGGTGCAGAAACATGGAATGCCTTATGTGGCTGCATTAAGAGAAGTAAGACACAAGGATGTCATTATGCAGGAAATAAAGCATTACATTAAGTAAATTGGGCAAGAAATTGGTTAGAAGGTTTTGGACATCATTACACAGTATGCAATTGCATTGGCTAAAGTTCATATGAAGTTGCCTTGGTTGTGGAATAGTGTACAATATAGCTCCAAATCCATAATGTCAGAATAATTGGAGGTAAAGATTCAATATGGGGTAGGTTTTTCGACCCGAGTCAAATTCATCACAACAGAGTTTAGAGCATGGCACTCATATTTCACCAATGAACTCCATGTCGAAGCTACTGATTTGTCTCCTTCTCCTATGTGAAGATCCTTTTTGTCTCATTATAATTTTGTCTTATGTAGCCACTTTCTTATATGTAGTTTGTCTTTTTTAAATAAATTTAATATATTGGAGTCCAAGAGGCACATGTGGAATTTGAAAAGACATATGTGGAATGTAAAGAGTCATACGTAAAATGTCAAAGGTTATATGGAAGCTCATTGGTCATAGAATTTAAAGAGTCGTGAGGAAGCTCAAGAGTCATAGTCATTTGTTATAAATAAGTCCTCATAACTCAAAGAGAGTGTTTAGATTTGAGAGTTTTAGCCTTAGCTTCTCTAGTGATGCATAGGAAAGAAAATCATTCTTTGGAGAAGAAAATTGTAGTGTCATTTTCGACTATTGGAACTAGTATTCCACCTATTTAACAATGCACTTGGAATCTTTCATTAATTATCAAAAGCTCTTCAAGCTAACAATCTTTCATGCATGTATCGTGAATGTAGTAGGACTATTCTTTATATGTTTGTGGTATATGTTGATGTAACAAATACTAAAGATAATGAACTATTTCGTTGCTTTAGATATGGATCTTGTTGAATGGGTGTTATTTATGCTTTCATGATTGTTGTTTATCTTGTGGAATAATTTGGAATTTAATCAACAAGTCTCTCTCCTTCACCCACGTGTCTCTCTTATGATAGTAGTATTACTTCCCTATTATAGGCTTGTCTCCTTTTATGTTCATGGAATTTTCCTTTACACTCTATGCTTGGATCACGTAAAGCTTACATACGTGTTACCCCAAAGTCATGTTATTGATCTCTTTTGTATGTGTTTTGGCCAAGGCATACCTCTAAACCATTCGCAATGGTGGCCAGAGCATATAATCAGATGGGACTCCTATAACAAATGGTTTGAGGTATAATTAGGACTTCACATTGCGGAGATCCCCTATACGTTGGTAGCATCCAGTACCATCCATAGTGACCAAAACAACACCATGAAAAATATTTCCATTTATATTTATACTAATATCTTCAACTAGAAATGGTGTAGACGTGAGCTCTTTTTTCTTAGTCATGAGCATTGAAAAAAATAATTTTTTGGTAAGAATATAAAGGCAGAGATAGGTAAAAAAAAGGAAAAATATGATATTGATTTAATTGAACATGCACAGAAGTACATATTTGTGCTTATTTCTTCGCTAGTTTCCATTGATTTTGTTTTGTCTATTGCAATATCTATTTGGGTACTGCTCATTGTTATCTCCACATTGTCGTCCATGTAAACTGTGACATCATTCGAATTCAATAACTTTTGTATGTTCACAAATATTACGCTGAAATCACTACTTAAAAGTTCATTATAAATAAAACTAAGTAAGAATTGTTTAATGAAAATAAAATAAGATAAAGAAACATCATTAGTAGTGTACAAAAATTCTAAATAAATTTTAGTTTTAGCAAATATGAAAGTTTTATAGAAATGTTCAATGTGCTTTTTCCCTTATAAATGTTGTCCTAAATATGAATCTATAAGTGTCATATGTTTCTTGGGAAATTTTTAAAAATCGCTTTTAGTTATAGACATTAAAATATATGACCCAAAAGTAAGGGGGGAACAAAAAAAAAAAAACAATCGCAGTGTGTGATGAAAATATAATCAAAGTAAAATAAATAAAATAGAAACATTCATATTAGAAGAGCTATGATTGTCCTCAATGTGTATTTGGTATGTATGTATTCATTTTTTCTACTATGACAATATGAGTTATATTAAATATATAGAAATAGGAAAAATAAAAGTTTCTAATTCCATAGCACGAAAGAACTTCAAAAATAGGAATTATATGATAATAGTGTATTTTTTTCAATCGCGTTTAATATTGTCACATCATATGGTATCTGAAATTTGTACATTATTGCCAGAGGATTGTACAATATATTGTATAAACGTTGTTAGTACTTGCATATAGAACTAATAATGCAATGTTAACCTAACATTAATGCTAGAATTTTTTCGCTGTATAGACCCTCACAGTGTGCAACTACCAAAACAATATAATACAACACAGACGAGGATTCTATTTGTAACCAACTTCTCTGAAAATGAATTTGACATGCATTCGTAACGTTTTTGCTAAAAATATTGCATCATGATCACCTAACAACTTCCTCTACGGATAACACAACCAAAATTAGTTAGTGTTGTGATGTTAGAATATAAATATTAAACATATGTATTAGACACTTAACACAATTGGACTAGTAAATAGCAAAAATTGTAATAATAATAATAATAATAATAATAACTAATGTTGGACTACAAATGTTTAAGTTTAATGCCTTCCTTTAAAAAGTAAAGAAAAGAATCAACGCCAAGTGTTCCTAGATGGTTAATTTTTTTACATGTTTTGAAATAAATGATATCGAGGATATGTAGTAATTTACATAGTTTTTTTTTTGCCCCCATTAAGAAAGCGGATCAGTTTATAATAGCTTCTATGTCCCAATTGTGAACAATGTCAATGCTTTTTCGAGCTTTTGAACATTATAATAAGAAATTTTGGCTTAATTCGAATATAACAATTAATTTCCATGCATGACATTTATTTGTATTACTATATTTGATTTGTTATTTATACCCTATGTTAAGTGAAATCGTTAGTGATTTTCCTTTACAACTAACGTAAGCATTTATTTGGCAAAACGACATACATGCATCATCTTCCACATAGTCAAAACTCTGCACAATGAAAAATGATAATAATAATAATAAAAGGTTACCATTAATAGTTTAATGTTAGTTTCCCTGTGCACCCCACATTCTCCCAAAAACATCGTGTCTTGATTCAATCCCTACCAAATAAAGCATCTAAAATAAAATATAAAGACAATAAAAGCTCTGCACAATGAAATGTTCATCATATACCTTGTTAAGACGAATAACACACTCTCAAAGCACTTGTGAAACCACCCATTCTCCTACACGTAACTTGTTTTCCAAAAAAATTATCGTCAATAGAAAATGTAGATGCTTCCAATATAACAAAAATACATATGTCCCACATTTTGTATTAAATCTCCCTCATAAACCCATAGTAAAAACCCTACTTCTACCATTATTTAATTGATTTTTTTTGCATAAATATTTTCTCAGATTAGAAGATATCTTCATACTCAAGAACGTCTTTCAGTCAGTCGTATTATTAATTGATAAATACGTTGACATTAAAGGATTTTATTGCTAATATTTTAGTAATTAGTCGATGTATACAATATTATTGGTGATATTTTAAGTGTAAATAATGTTTATCTTTGTATTTCCAAATATCTTTTTGTATTTCTTAATATGTTTCAAATTAGGCATATGTGCGGAAGTACAGAAGAACTCTTTTATGCGAAAGTGCATAATAACTCTATTGTGCGAAGGAAGCTTTCAATGTTCATATCGCCCCACATAGCACAAAAGGGTTTTATTGCTAATATTTTATTAAATAATGCATATTTGCTCAATAACATTGTTTATGCTTAGATTATTGATAATATTTTAGTTGTAAATAATGCATACTATTTCTATTTAGTTGATTATATATTTTAGTATTAAAAATGCATACTTTATGCTTATATTATTAATAATATTTTAATTGTAAATAATGCATATGTTCATATTTCCGAATATGTTTCAAATTAGGCATACGTGTGGAAGTGCAGAGGAAGTCCATTGTGCAAAGAAAGCTTTCAATGTGTGATTTGCTACACTTGACACTAAAGGCTTTTATTTCTAATATTTTAGTATTAAACAATGCATAGATGTTGTTCACAATAACACCAAAGCAAGCACTAGACTTATGGAACATTTTTGCTAATATTTTAGTGGGATCTGTATTTCATCCACATTTTTGTCTCAACCATACTTTTCTACAATGCTTTCTCCGCACAGTGATATTTGCATAGCTTCTTCCGCACACACTATATCTCGACATGCTTCCTCAACTTCTCCCCTGCACATAGTTCATGCTCGGCACAAAGAAACATAATAATATTCCCCATTCTCCAACACATACCTCGTCCTCTGTAAAAATTCATACGATATACAATATACAATATGGAAATTTGAAAAATTATCATTGCACGATGAGATATTAAGTAGATATTTTTTCGAGAAATCGACAAATATGCCTCACATTCTGTAGAGTCAAATCTACGCACAATGAAACATAATAATAATATGAGAATAAAATTAACAGTTTAACATTAATTTCCCTGTACAAACCCTTGTTCTATCGAAAATTCCCTATCCTAATCTCAACATAGTAAAAGTTTCGCACAATGAAATCTCTCGCACATACTGTGTCCTCCACAAACATTCATTTTTAACACTAATGCTCAGAGAAATAACACATTTTCAAAGCACTAGTGAAATCCCTCGATCCCCCACACATACCTCATTTTCCATATTTTTTATTTTCAATAGAAAACAAATATGCTTCCAATATAATACAAATTCATAAGTGTTGTGTTTCACAACAAATCCATTATATGCAAAAATATGACATATTAACATTAATGGTTTAACAATACCCTATGCACCACCCCACACAATGGAAAATAACAATGTTAATCATTACGTTCTCCCATACATACCCAATCTTCTACAAATATTGATAGCTTTAAAATCAAACCTCTATGCAACTGCTCTCCCGCAAATACTACGTACTCAACATAGTAAAATCTCTGCACAACAAAAGATAATATTCCACGTTCTTTTGCACATACTTAGTTCTGCATAAACATTCATATGACATACGATCTAGAAATTTGTAAAAGTGTCTCCACACAACAAATTGTGTAGCTCTGGCCCCCCATGCATTTGTTCTCTACATAGCTAGCACACAACCACAACCACCTTTGCACAATTACTTGTGTATTGAATAACACCTTTGATTAATAATTAACATTTGAAATTGTTATTAATTGAATTAATAAACATGTCCTAACTACACATTTTCTTTATTAATCACTTAGTAGGCACATATGTATTGCTACTTTTTTATTTCCATCCATCCATCCTTGTCACATGCTCCGCACATTGTATGTTCACATAAGAAATTATATGTAAATTTGTTTTTCCTCTTGATCAAACTTGATAATTATGATAAATGTAATTAAATTTTTCCTTGTTTTGAATTGAACAATTACATTCATACTATCAACAAGGTTTCATTGGAAACCCAATTCAATATATACAAAAAAAAAATGGTTATCACTTCTCAACATTATCCAACTTTGCATTATTTAAAAGCATTAAAATATTAAGTATTAAATCATGATTTTCAAAGCATTGTGTATTAATATTAACATGTATTCTCAAAATTAATACAAAATGTAAAGATGTGAAGCTTTTGTTATGATTTTGAAAGCATTAAAATTAATATTAATGTATAAACTGTTACTATTTGAGTTAATCAAGAGAATGGAAAGGTCTATTCAAATTTGAAACCGCAACACGTATAATGTTCACTCTTATTAATAGTATAATGTTCATATTTGTTTTCTAAGAGTCTAATATCAATATGATTCTAGTGCGAGGTACAGAAGTACAGTCCAAAGTTTTATTATACGAAGAATTCCTATGGATTTTCTTATCTCCACATACAGATTTTATGTGAAAATGCAAAGGCTTAAATTATGCAACATAACAACCCTCGATCATAAGTGCAAATGTCAGCCAACAAATTTTGCAAACCGACTATGGCTTCCGCACTGAAGAAAAATCAATTTCTTTATCACAAAAAACCTTTACTAATCAATTGATTAAATCCTTGTATATATTTATATTTGTGTAAATAGGCATATGCACAGAGCTGTGCATAAATTCCACTATGCGGATGAAGATTTCAAGCTTTCATCCTCTGAATCTTTGTACTTCACATAATGAAATATTCCCATACAAGTAAATTGGTTTGCAAAAAAGTTGTACCCCTAATTAATTCATTAAAGATTACATAGTGCAACACAAGGCCGATCAAAATAATATGTAAACTTGATATATCATTTTCATTTTGAAATAAATCAAAAAATATCATTATGTACAATAGATAGATACGAAGAAAATATTATAAATTCCCTTCCTCGAGTATCGTGCTCCACACAAATTTAAAAATATGATGGCAGTGAACAATAATTATGTTTCATAGAAAAACAAACTATTTTCATGTTTTATGTTATTGGAATATAGGTATCAATGGCATAATAAAGATGCTCAAAACATAAGTCTATAATATTAAGCAATATAATCACAGTAACAAGAACAATATCAAGTTTCAAGTTTCAATCATCATAGTTATGATTGAAATAAATAAATAGAATACAAATGCATAGAAGATCATATGTTAAGCATTAAGGAATTTGATTCTTAGCATCAATCGCTTTTATCAATAATGAAAATTCTCAATGGCTCAATTCATTGGCTCATTCACTATGTTATTCTCACATATTTTCTTTAAGTACCTACTTCTACATCTGCTAAAAGTACATGCGCGAACCATAATATGCAAAAAGAGAACTCCAAAAGAAAACAAGGAACTACATTCAAGGAGTAGACTATGTGACATTGGTAAAATTAATAAATCACTATGATTGAATACTATTAAATAGAAGAAAAAAATATGCAAATGTTTAAGGACAGTTACAAGTTGTGAAAGCATATAGACTAATTATTTGACTATCATCTCCTTTTTTAATGCATGGCCTCTTGAACCAATGTCTTCAACTTAGCCTGAATGAATTATTTCATTAGTCCCATTGTAATCTCTAGCTTCTCATGTTGATCGAATAATTTATTTTCAATCTCCATCACCTCCTCTTGTAATTGAGCAGTTAACAGAAATTTCCTATCATTAACACTAACAAAGTCAACTAGCCATTTGTCAATTTCTTCTCGAGTAAAATTAGTTATAACATCAATTGTTTTGTCACTGACTATTTTCTCTTGTCCATTCAAATGTTAGTGTATCTTTTGTAATCAATTCAGAATTCCATATAATGCATGGGCCATCTAGGCCTTGAACAATTTGCATCGCCTTTAGAAAAACATCACTTCTTCTATTCTTAATGCTCTTACATTTAGAAATAATGTTTTTTAGTGTACTAATTCTTATGGACCATCCAAATTTTATTGCCTCATTCGATTAACATTTTGAAGTTCTTTGTTTTTCTTATCCATAGCAGACAAAAATTCAAGCCTTTGACTAAAATCAAGTAGGTCATTGTTAACAAAATGTTTGTCTTCAGTAACATTATTTCTCAGCAAATCGAAAAATGAGTTGATTGCCTATGATAACAGTAGCATAACAAAAATGGCCTTCCATTCATGTGAAATGATTTCTAAGATCTAGCATATATTACCGACTATATGGCAAAGACATCATTAGGAAAGACCGTGTTATAATTCTTAGAAAGGCCAAGCCCCCTAAGAGAATATTAACAAATCTGAATTCAAATCCCTTAAAACTTTAAATCATAACCCTAACATTGACATTCTCAAAGTTGACAAGGGTGGGACTGTTGTTATTATGGATCAAGAAGACCACCGAGAAAAATGATTGATCATCTTTGTAACAATAGTAGCTATAGAAATCTTGACAAGAACCCCCTAAAAACTGTTTTGAAAGTGGTTTCCCTCACTATTACATATAATAACTATGTCAGCTCCATCAGCCATAAGCTTATTGAAAGCAACCCTTTCACTCCGAAGATCTATGGGCTTCCCAAGATTCACGAGGAGGGGGATCCCCTTAGACCCATTGTCAATATAATTGGTGGTCCTACTTATCTACTAGCCAAATATTTAGTTTGGAAGCTCAAGCCCCTTGTTGGTCATACTCATTCTTTTGTTAAAGACTCATCCTCTTTTTTCAATGAGCTAAAGGGCATAAATTTTGAGCTTATTGATATTATGGTTAGTTTTGATGTTGTTTCTCTTTACACCAATATCCCTATCAATAAGGTTGTTGATGTTATCAATCACATCACTAATCCTAATACCACCAAGTTGGTAGAAGTATGCTTGACCTCTACTTTTTTCAATTTTGAAGATGAATTCTATAAACAGACTTATGGTGTTTCCATGGGTTCTCTTACACCCCTTGTTGTAGCTAACCTATTCATGGAGGATTTTTAATCGATGGCTTTGGCCTCAACCCTATTTCAGCCGAAGTTTTGGAAATGGTTTGTTGATGATACCTTCAACTTATGCTCTCATGGATGGGACAAGTTATATTTGTTTCTTCAACATCTTAATAATCAATCAAGATCCATAAAATTCACCATGGAATCTGATATTAATGGTAGCCTTCCCTTTCTCAACGTTCTTGTCTCTAACAAATATGATGGTTCTTTTTCTCACCAAGTTTTTCATAATAAAATGCACACTGAGCAATATCTTCATGTTGACTCCCATCATTATCCAAAAAAATCATTGGGGGTTATAAGCACTCTAGATACTCGTGTTTTATAGGTTTCTGATGAGAATCACTTGGAGGATGAAAAAACCCATCTTCTTAATGTTTTTAAATTGAATGGCTATAGCAAATATTAAGGTTTCAAATCCTTTCAAAAGGAGCAAAGGTCCAAAGATTAAGAAAGAACCTAAATATTTTCCTTCGAGTGTCCATCTTCCCTTTATACAAGGAACGACTAACAATATTGCTCAAGTTCTAAGGAAACATGATGTTTCTTCCATCTTCAGGCCCTTGAACATGATTTGTAGCTCCCTAAGATCATTCAAAGACCTAGTGAATCCCAAAGGCATGAAAGGTTTGTATTTGATCATGTGTTCTTGTGGGACTCCCTACATTGGATACAATGGTCGTTCCATCAATCAAAGGATTTAGGAACATGTGGCTGACATAAAACATTGTATGGATCACTCCTTAGCTCTAGATGAGCATGCTATGAACAATAAGCACCACATTATTACTGAGGATTCCCAGGTCATTGCCAAGATTGATCACTTCCATCACCCTAAGTTTAGGGAGGCCATTGAGATTATGAAAATGTATAAGACGCTAAATAGGGATGATGGTTGGAAGGTAATTCATTGTTCGATCCCCTCCCTCTTTTTTTATTTATTTTCCTTTTTTTTTACTCTTTTTGTTTTTCTTTTCTTCTCTTCTCCTTTTTTTTAGTTGACTAATTATTTTTATTCTCAGTTGTATTATTATTATTATTAGTAATTTCTTCTTCTTATTTATTGTTTATTATTTGACTTGTGGTTAGTTTCTTTTATTACCTTCAGTTTTGATTTATTGATTAAAATTATTATATAAATAAAATATAAAATAAAAAAATGGATTTATTTCCCTCTTCTATTATTTATTTTCCTTTTCCATGACTCATTTTTTTATTGTTTTATTTGAGTTGTATTAATATTATTCTTTGAATTGTAGTTAGTTTCTTTTATTACCTTCGATTTTGATTTATTGATTAAAATAATTATATAAATAAATAGATCTATTAATGATTACAAAAACTAATTAAATAAATAAATATAAATATAAATAATAAAATAAAAAAGATTCCTAGTTTCCTTTTTAATTTAATTTTAATCTTTAATATTATTTCATTTTTTTAGGGCTCTTTCATTATTTTTATTTTCTATTTTTGACTTTATTATTTCTTTCTAACGTTCGTTAAAAAAAATTGATTCTTGGATTGATCTGTTGCATCTCTACTATTTATTAGTTCTCTGGTTCAATTATCCATCTATGTCTTGATGATGAACCATAATGAGTGGTTCGAAACGCGTTGACATTAAAAATAATTATGCGATTTGGTCCGGAAAATTGTTGATATATATGACATTGTATTGCATTAACCGGTTGTAGAGCTCCAATAGATCCATGAGATGTGCTAGCACTAGAAATTGGATATTGTTGAGTCCGTATTACGATTGGAGTCATTAACAAATGACCCAAATTTAAAGCATTTTCTAGCATCTCTATTGTTGCTTTAAGTACCAGGTTCTTTGTGTTTCATTGCTCAATAAACACTGGAAATGCATTCCTGGTGGCTCCATGCAATGTTAAAACATTTGTGGCTACAATTCCATACATATCACTATTTTTTTCTACTGTATCAATAACTTTTTTACCATGCATCCTTATTTTTTTTTATTTTCAATATTTTACTCTCCCTGTTATAATTTTCATCTTGAAAAGTGACAAATCGATCATAAAAAAAATAAATTTCTTTTGCAATTTGCTCCACTATTTTTTTTTTCCATTCAAATCACTACTGACCCAATCAGGTAGTGGAGTTTTAATATCCTTTTTGATAGCTTCTTGACTACTTCTTGTTTGCAGGGGACTTTTGAATTTTTCTAATTGAAGCTCCTTGTCATCTATGGTAGCTAATAGTTGACCATGAATCAACTGTGCAACTTCAGAATCTTTTCGATTTCTTTCACTTGAAGATGAATCCAAAGTAGTTTCGAATATGCAAACAAAATATTTCTCAGCTTTTATGCTTCTTTGTTTACGACTTGTTTCACTGCTAATACTTGCTTCTTCAGCAATTTCTCTAATATTCATTTCTCCTTCTTCATTATCACTTGCAACAATATGACTCTTTTCACTTTCACTTACAACTTTTCTCCACAACCTCTCACATTTGATAGCACCTAGATGATTGACAAATAGGCCTTCCATTCTTCCTGGTTACTCGCCCAATGGTAAATGGAATAGAAATAAAAAAATTCTTCTTTTTCTGTTCAAATTTAACCTTCCAATCATAGTATTATCTACAAACTTCGATAACAAAATACCTATCCATAACAATTCTTGGAAGCAACAGTGGTTTACTTCAAACCCTTAAACTCAAATAACCGCATTATTTCTTCTTTCTTCATGCATCCCTTTCACCCAAGAAGAAAATTTGTACTTTGCTAGATATTCAATGGGGCTCTCATCTAGTTATCATGCAAATAACTTGCTTTACAAAAATATCTTGAATTAGACAAAAATTTAAAATAGCTTCTTTCTTCCACAATATGAGATAGCAGAACTGCATCGAATTTTTGTCAAAATTGAAATTATGGTTATGTGGCAACTCATCAAAATATGACTTGAAATTAGGGTTGTTATCGGATATGCCATCATGAAGAATGTATTTTTCTTGTACAAATGTATTAATTGAAAGCACAGTTCATTTGAAATAAGATCAACCTAGTTGAATACAATTTTTCTTTTTTATATGTGAGTAATGAAGCACATAGAGAATGGAACTTGGCACAGTTTTCATAGTTTCTCGACCTATTAAACACGCACACATCAAACAAAACTCTCTAATGTTTCTCTAAACAAGGTGATATCTAGAGAGGAAAGATCAGAAGGAACCTCAGAAACTAGTGAAGCGAACTCCTGTAAGGTTTTCAAGCCACATGCCTGTGATTCTAAAAAACTATTTGTGTTTGACAAATCTAACCACATATTAATAATTGGCAACTTCAATATCCGCCTAAATGCCTCCGAACTCAAAGAAATACTAGTATCTTTGGATGATATCCTAATTGTTTTTATTGCTAAATCCATATATGCACATAAATAAATGATTTCTTTGAAATCAAATACCTTTGGAAGACATGCAACATTCACTAATCTGGTAGACCAAATATTACCATTATTATTCTCTTACACAGACAGAGTGACACATCGTTGATACGTAGTTGATCACTGAAAGCTTTGATCGATAAGTGCAAGTGAGTTAACAGTATCAATGCAAATAACTTCCTTCCTTCCCCTCGAAGCCATTTCTACAATGAAATTTCAAAATTTTATGTCAACCAAAAACGCTTTCAATGTGTTATAGCTATAGACCAACGATATGCTAAATAACTACCACTTGTTACTACTCTGCCTATGAAATCCCTTCTATAGAACACTTCCAACATATAGCAATTTAGTATAGAAAAATTTGCATTTACGACAAATAGCAGAAATAATTCACATAATCTAAATGTGCCACAATACTGGCCATAAAATAGTGAAAATTCTAACACGATTTTTAGAAAACTGGGAATAGGTTTTTTGAAATTCACATTACAATTGTCATACTGTAGGATTTTCGGTACTAGAGTAATTGCTGATAGTGCTAAATTTTCTACCTTTCTCCGTTTCTGGTACATTTTACTATTCTGCATGTGAAATGTGTTTTAAAAAATAAAAAACAATTAAAAAACAACAAAGTAGACGTTTGTGAGAAATAGGAGAAATAGTTTAAAAACAAATCTCAAAATTTGGAAACCAGTTACTCCATGTTCGAAACAAATTAAATGTGAATCTTTTCTAATAATGACAACTAGTTTATAGGATGTCAATAATTGCATCCGTTACTATATCAATTTTAGTTTAGAGATAATAGCATTTACGTTCATTATTACGTGTTAACCCTCCCATTTCACAAAACGGGTATCGAACCGTTAATGTCATTATGTTGTGTACGAAAATGGAAAACCGCACTCCACACAATGAAAGCATTTTGTTTTTTTATTTCTTCTTCTTCTCATTTCTTCCGCTTCTACATAACGTAATTTTTCAATTCCGCATCTTTTCCATATGCAGTATATGTCTCTCGTATTGTTTACAATCACCAACAAAACTTCAGCTACAACATTATTATTATTATTTTGCAATTGGTAAAATTTATTATTAAATAATTCCATTTAATTAATAAATCTCAGAGTGAAATTAGTTTCTATATATAACATTAGTTGTATAAATACTTAATTATGCAAATGCATTTGTTCCTTGCATAGATTCCGCACACGCACGACCACTTCTGCACACCTAGTGTCGTATTCAGTAACGCTTTAAAGATATTCATTAACAATTGACTACTGTAAATTTGTATGACTTATAATATAATCTTTAATATATGTTTCACACAAGAAAAAACTTCCCACAATAAAACATGTTTCTATCTTTAGTAGGACTTATTTAAATACTTAATTGCTTTAAGTAAACAAAGTGTATATGTTTATAAGAAAATTACTTACAAAAATCAGTGTACAATTGACCATTGCAAAACAAAATATGGTGTTTTTTTAACAATGCTTTGAAAAATTGATCCCATAGTTCAATGTTTAATTATTATTATTTATTATTATTGTTGCAAGTGATAATGAAGAAGGAGAAATGAATATTAGAGAAATTGCTGAAGAAGCAAGTATTAGCAGTGAAACAAGTCGTAAACAAAGAAGCATAAAAGCTGAGAAATATTTTGTTTGCAT
>Ga0181464_1000080_pt1 | contig 27318 bp, 32 predicted proteins | sample InSIn2gowninarea_FD_119074 | JGI IMG/M metagenome (GOLD analysis project Ga0181464, IMG submission 119074) | Clean room microbial communities from NASA Spacecraft Assembly Facility at Jet Propulsion Laboratory, Pasadena, California, USA -... ...
TAAAAGCGTGCGATCGCATTGCTTAGTCCAATATTGTCACGGTTGCACGAAATTGGTGGTAGTCACGCTCAACGCGACTTATTCGAGCAAGTTTATCTCCATGCGTGGCTGCGTAACGAACAAAATCATCAAGCATTGCAGATATTAGAAAAGCGCGTTGCCAAAAGTCGTTATATTCCTTCCATGCAGTCGAATAACCTAAGCTTATTGCAAGCCAGCTAAACTCGATCTAACTACCGTATCGTAGATATTTGCGATCGCCTCATAATCTTCAGAATTGACAGCAACGTAGTTTTGGATCTGCGCTTTATCCATAAGACTTCGCAATTGTAAGTCAGGATTTAACAATGCTTGTTGCACAGTCTCAATTAATGTTGCGCCCAAATGCTGCGCTGCAACTATCGGAGGCATTGGGTTCGATCCAATAGACTCAATTATCCGCAAAGGTATTGTCGGGTAGTTACGCAATTCTTGCTCTAAAACAGTGCTATCAATTGCCGCATAATCTACTACACCCTCCGCCACCAACCCAATAGAGTTTTGATGAGAACCCGATTTAGTCGCTTTACCTAAAAAACTACTTGTTTTTCCCGCTTCAATTAGCCGATGCAACAATAAATAGTAACCGCTATTTGAGCCTAGATCGTTGTAGCACCAAGTTTTACCCTTTAAATCATCCAACTTTTTGAAGCTACTATCCGCCGCAACGATAATATCGGAGAAGTAAACCGGGCGATTTTGATAGCGCTTGGCTTGCATGACTGGCGCAACTATTGCCTCTAATTGATTGGGTGCAACTCTATAGTTGCGAATAAAAGGCAAACCGCAAATAACAGCAATGTCTAAACGATCTTCTAGTAATAACGAATCTTTTAACGCCTCGTTTGGGCTTTGGATAATATCTATTTCTACATTTAACACCCGGCTTAAGTATGCCCCAATAGCTTCGTAAAACCAAAACATATTGGGGGCCAGATAAGAAACTAATTTAAGTTTGTCCAATCTATTCGCCTAGGATATTGAAACTACAGTTTACCTATCGGAATATAGTATTTTAAATAAAGCCTTGGCAACTCCCCTAAAAAGTAGACGGTGAAAATTGAGCAATACACAGACAAAAGCACGGGAGAATTTATCAAGAGTACGGGATCATTTGGCAAACGAGCGCACCTATTTGGCATGGATGCGAACGGCGATCGCTCTCATGGGTTTTGGCGTTGTAATTGTGCGTTTGCGCCACTTTCAAGTACCATCGTTACCCCATCCGGGTAATGGCTGGAAGTTGGGTCTAATTTTTTCTAGCGTCGGCTTAGTTACAGTTGTCCTCTCAACTTGGCACTACTTCGCAATCCGCTATGCGATTGATGAAGACATTTACAAACCAGGCGATCGCTGGGTAGTGTTATTTAGTATTGCAGTTACTTTATTAGGAACAGGGGTAATTTACTTTGTCTTCACCATTCCCTTAAATTCTACAAGCCTACTTGTGCCTGAGTAACTCACCAAGCTGGGATAGTTTTCGCAGCAAACGAGTACCTACTTGAGCGCCAAAAGCTCCAGCAATCCCTAATACAGAACCTTCTAAAAACATCACATTACCGTTAATACTATGCGCGATGCAGGCGGACATGGAGGAGAAAAAAACTACCCCCAAACTGGTTTGAACGGCAATTTCAACAGTTTCTTTTAGTAAGATTATTTGCAAAGGTACGAGAATAATTCCGCCACCAACTCCAAATAACCCCGCAAGTCCGCCCGCAGCACCGCCCGCAAGACTTCGCGCCAAAGTTAGCGAAGTCTGGTATTCTCCTATTTGTTCAATCTTTTCTACTTTTCGTCGCCACCAAATTAAGTAAATATTTAGTAAGATTAAACCCGCAAAAGCACTCCATAATAAGTTTGTGGTGAGCCTGCTTGCTAAATAAGTTCCGAGTTGAGCGCATATCAAAGCCGGAAATCCTAAAATTGCCACCTTTTGAAAATCTAAACTACCCGTGCGCCAATAGTGCCAACTTCCAGAAGCAGAAATCAGTAATTTGGTAAAATTACTCGTACCAATGGCTTGAATTAGAGTCGATCCCAAACCTACCATCATTGGTACGAGTAACAAACCGCCGCCAATACCTGATAGCCCAGCCAAACAGCCAACAATAAAGCCTCCCAACCCTAAAGTTAGCCCTTGCAGAATTGTCAATGTTTCAATTTCAAGCAACACTTGCAAAAGCCTTTGCTTTTCGAGGTTTGATATAAACTCTTTGCGCCGAAGTCAGTTGCAAGCGATCGAGGTCTTCTCTAGTGATATATGCTGTTACTGCCTGACCGTCTTTGAGGCTTAATTCAACTTCAACTTCCCAACCTAAATGTACAATCCGATCGATTCTAGCTGGAGTTGAGGTTTCTTCTGGGTTGGTTTGAATTAAAACGTCGTGGGGACGCAGAAAAACTTGAGAATTTGGCGAAGTAAAGCTTTGACGGTGAAAAATTTTAGAGGTGCTGGGAAGAACATTTACTGGGCCAACAAAACTCATCACAAAGGCGGTGGCTGGGTTGTCATAGATTTCTGCGGGTGTACCTACCTGTTCTACTTTGCCTTTATTAATTACCACAATGCGATCGGCAAGTTCCATCGCCTCCTCTTGGTCGTGGGTCACAAAAATAGTAGTAACGTTCACTTGTTCGTGCAATTGTCGTAGTGATGCCCTTAATTCTTTACGCACTTTGGCATCTAATGCCCCAAAAGGTTCATCTAACAGCAATACTTGGGGTTCTACAGCCAAGGTTCGCGCCAAAGCTACCCTTTGCCTTTGTCCGCCAGACAACTGCGAGGGATAGCGATTGCCTAATCCTTGCAGTTGGACTAATTCTAATAGCTGTTCGACTTTAGCTCTAACTTTTGCTTTGGATGCTTTTTGTAACTCCAATCCAAACGCAATATTTTGGCGAATAGTCATGTGCTTAAACAAGGCGTAGTGCTGAAACACAAAACCAATACCACGCGATCGCACGCTTTTATGAGTTACATCTCTACTATCAATTTTAATCTTGCCGCTATCTGGAGTTTCTAACCCCGCAATTAGCCGTAGTAAGGTAGATTTTCCCGATCCCGAAGGCCCAAGCAATGCCACCAAAGAGCCAGAAGCGATTTCTAAGTTGATACCATCTACGGCTTGAAACGAGCCAAACGAGCGGGAAATATTCTCAACCAAAATACCAGTCATAAATTTGCTCTGTAATTGTGTATTGCGATCGACAACTCTATAGGAAATTTGTGCATACTCCGGTTCGTCGATAGATTTACCGTATTTTACAATTATCAGTCAAATAATACTTGTACCTGGGCTACAAAAATAAAGAAATTCTCCTATAGCAATTCTAAATTAGCCCTTGAACAGCGATTAGGATTTCGCGCCCTAGCCCCCAATTCTGGGGAAGACTTCTGCGCCACCACCAATTGGGGAGCTAGCGCGCCCGTAAGGTTCCCAAGGCAGTGCGGGGGAATCTTACGGGCGCAAACGTGCCGCTCCGTTGTAGCACGGGTGCGTGGTTGGGGGCAGATCCCTATTTCATAACTCAAAACGCCTCGCTATAGGTTGTTGATACCCACATTTTTTATACTACTGTTTATCGCTCGGATTTATGTACTTTAAATGCTTGTATTTAGATTCAGGCTGTGACATACTCATGAATTATAAACACGGTATTCCTACCGGATTAGTGGAGATTAGATATTTTTCCGGTCAACCACACAACTTTATTGGTCTAAGCGAACCTTGCTAAACAATTTAAGTGCTGATTTTCAGATTATTTTTAAGCGCGATCCTGCCGCCTGTAACTGGTTGGAAGTTTTAGTTTGCTATCCAGGAATCCAAGCACTTTTTTGGCATCGAATGGCGCACTTTTTATATTGCCGTCAAATACCGTTTATTCCGTGCGGGATCTCTTATTTCGTCCGCTTTGTAACGGGGATTGAGATTCATCCAGGGGCAAAAATTGGCAAGGGTGTTTTCATCGATCATGGCATGGGGGTTGTCATTGGCGAAACTGCGATTGTGGGAGACTACAGCACAATCTATCAAGGCGTGACTTTAGGCGGTACGGGCAAAAAACAGGGAAAACGTCACCCTACCGTAGGACAAAACGTAGTAGTAGGCGCAGAAGCCAAGGTTTTAGGCAATATTCAAATCGGCGATAACGTTCAAATTGGTTCGGGTTCGGTAGTTTTAAGAAATATTCCCAGCGATTGCACGGTTGTAGGTATTCCAGGACGGATTGTTCGCCGCCAAGGAAAGCTTGTTAACAATGAAAGTTTGCCCGATCCAGAAGCCGAGGTAATTCGCGCCTTGTTTGACAAAATTCAAGCTCTAGAAGCAGAGGTTAATCGTCTTAAAGCTACTAGAGGTTTAGTTTCGGTGGTAAATACTCATATTCCGCACAAAGACAACTTGCTGATTGAGAATTTCCTAGACGGAGCGGGAATTTAGAACGATATATGCCAATTTATTTTAAAAAATTATGACTATTTTAATGCCGCAGTGCGATCGCATTACTGAACCAAAACTTACTAATTTTGCCCGTCGCTCTTTTTTGCCATTGCGACAAGATTCTGTCTGGTTGTTACAAACTGGAGTAGTTCGGACTTTAACGGTATTAGAAGACGGAACTGCTGTTACGTTGGGATTGTGGGGTAAGGGGGATATTGTGGGTAAACCTTTGTCGCAAGCTAACCCTTATCAAATTGAATCTCTCACCCTCGTGCAAGCAACGCTAATAAACAAACAAAACTGGCACGAAGTTACAGATGCAATGCTGCTGCATATGCAGCGCGCAGAAGAATTTATTGAAATACTGCACTATAGGCAAGCTGAAACTACTCTGCTGCAATTATTTAATTGGTTAGTAAAAAGATTTGGCTATCAAGACGTGCTTGGGCAACAACGGATCGATCTGCGTTTGACTCATCAAGATATTGCCGACTTAGTAGGCTTAACGCGCGTCACCGTAACGCGGCTAATGAAAGTGTTTGAAAGGCAAGGAATTATTCAGCGCCAAGAGCGGCAATTTGTAGTTATGCAAGATCGAGAACCATTTTGGCATTATGAAATTTAGAACAATGAAGCATAAAAAAAGATTTAATTTATGGATGGCAATATTTGGGTTTGTAAGTGCGATCGCAATTTCTAGTTGCCATCCCAATACTTCAACTCTAAATACAATTCGTTTAGATTATGCCTACTACAACCCCGTAAGCCTAGTTTTAAAAGAAAAAGGCTGGCTAGAACAAGACCTTGCCAAAGACAACATCAAAGTTGAGTGGGTGCAAAGTTTGGGCAGTAATAAAGCTTTAGAATTGCTCAATAGTCGCAGTATCGATTTTGGTTCTACAGCAGGCGCGGCGGCTTTAATTGGCAAAGCAAATGGTAATCCGATTACATCGGTTTATGTCTACTCCAAGCCAGAATGGACGGCTTTGGTAACAGGCGCTAAATCGAGCATTCAAAAAGTGGAAGACTTGAAAGGTAAGCGCGTTGCAGTTACAAGAGGAACTGACCCTCACATCTTTTTATTGAGAGCGTTAGATAAAGCTAACCTTAGTCAAAAAGATGTGGAGTTGATTCAACTACAACACCCCGATGGTAGAGCCGCTTTAGAAAAAGGTGATGTAGATGCTTGGGCGGGGTTAGATCCGCACATGGCTAGAACTGAAGTAGAAAAGGGTTCGCGTTTGTTTTTCCGCGAACTAAAGTTTAATAGCTACGGGGTTTTAAATGTCCGCTCCGCTTTTGCAAAAGATTACCCCAGTTATGTTGAACGAGTTTTGAGTATTTATGAAAAAGGGCGGCAATGGTCGCTGCAAAATCCCGAAGAACTTAAGCAAGTGTTGGTGGAAGAAGCAAAACTATCGGATGAGATCGCTGTAAAACAACTAGAACGCACAGATTTATCTAGCGCCACCATTGGCGAAGCGCAAAAGCAGGCAATTAGTGCGGCGGGAGATGTGTTGAAGAAGAGCGGCGTAATTAAGGAATCAATTGATATCGCGCAGGTAGTTGGTGAATTAGTCGATCCTCAGTTCATTACTAAAATCGCTAATAAGTAGACCTCTTGCACAAATCCAAGGTCTCCCCCTAAATCCTTCAACCTTGGGGGACTTGCGCTCCGGTTAACACCTTTAATTGGGGGGCTAGGGGGGCAAAAAATTATTTACTAGGATGTCTTAATAGTATGAGCAGACTTTTAGCACTAAAAGAATACAATAGGCGAAACAAAAAGCGATCGCTTAACTTAAGTTGGACAAAAGGGCTAATTCTCCCTATTTTGCTGTTAATCGGTTGGGAAATCCTCGCGCAAGTTGGTTTTTTTCCCCTAACTTACTACCTGCGCCTACCTCGGTCATTTCTACTATTTGGGAATTGACTCTTAGCGGCGAACTATTCAATCACATTACTATTACGCTTTACCGCGTTGCTTTGGGCTTTGTAATTGGCGGCACAGTTGCTACAGTTTTAGGCGCTCTAACAGGCTATTCACCTTTAATAAACCAGCTTTTAGACCCATTATTGCAATCTCTGCGGAGTATTCCCTCTCTAGCTTGGGTGCCATTATTTATCCTGTGGATGGGTATTTATGAAACTTCCAAAGTTGCCTTAATTGCGGTGGGGGTTTTCTTCCCTGTTTACTTAAATCTCATGAGCGGCGTACAGGGAGTAGATCGTAAGTTGGTAGAAGTAGGGAAAGTTTATCGCTTCAATTCATTACAACTAATTCGGCGCGTGTTTTTACCTGCAACAATGCCTGCTTATATTGTGGGTTTGCGGAGTGGGTTGGGTTTGGGGTGGATGTTTGTAGTGGCGGCGGAAATTATGGGCGCAAGTCAAGGATTGGGGTTTTTATTAGTAGATGGACAGACTACAAGTCGCCCGGAGATTGTAATTGCCAGTATTTTACTATTTGCAATTTTAGGTAAGTTGACCGATAGCACGATCGCATATATGGGTAAACGTCTTCTCTATTGGCAAGATGCTTATGGCTCGTTGTAAGGAAATTATGCTGCAAATTGAAAGTGTTACTAAGCAATTTTTAAATAAGTTTGTTGCCCTAGATGATGTTAGCTTTCAGGTGAACGCCGGGGAAATTGTCAGCTTGGTAGGAACGAGTGGTTGTGGTAAAAGTACGTTGCTGCGGCTGGTTGCAGGGTTAGATACGCCCACATTCGGGCGCGTAACTATTGCTAATAAAACTATCAATTCTCCGCATCCCGCCGTAGGTATTATCTTTCAAGAACCCCGTTTGATGTCTTGGTTGACGGTGCAACAAAATGTTGAATTTGGTTTAGAGCGTATTGCGCCAAGAGAAAAAGCCAAAATTGCAACTTCTACGTTAGAGCGAGTTGGATTAGCTCAATTTGCTCAAGCGTTGCCAAAACAGTTATCGGGAGGAATGGCGCAGCGAGTAGCGATCGCGCGCGCTTTGGTTACAAACCCTTCTATTTTGCTGTTAGACGAACCTTTCAGCGCCTTAGATGCCTTTACGCGCATTAAACTACAAGATCATCTATTACAAATTTGGACTTGCGATCGCCTGACAATGCTATTAGTTACCCACGATATTGAAGAAGCCTTAGTACTAAGCGATCGCCTTATCGTTATGCGCGCAAATCCCGGACAAGTTTATCGAGAATACAAAATCGATCTCCCTCGTCCGCGCAAGCGTACAACTGTTGATTTTCAACACTGGAAAGAACAAATCCTTAACTCCCTAGACCTTTTTGAAGAATCTACGCTAAGTAAAAATGCAGCTATTAGAATCTAAAACATCTCTCGATTACTTGGCTTTAGCAACGGCTTTAGCAGAAGAATTTGCTACAACCGCCGTAGAACGGGATGCTAAAGGAGGTACGCCAAAACAAGAACGCGATCGCATTCGTGCAAGCGGTTTACTTAAACTCATCGTACCCAAAGAGTATGGAGGTTTAGGGGAAACTTGGATTACCACGCTCAAAATTAGCCGCGAATTAGCTAAAGTTGATAGTTCTATTGCTCACGTCTTTTCGTATCACCATTTAGGCGTAATTATTCCGCACATTTTCGGTTCAACAGCCCAAAAAGAGCAATATTACTCAAAAACCATCGAAAACAATTGGTTTTGGTGTAATGCGTTAAATCCTTTAGATCGTCGAACCACTTTAACCCCTGATGGTAATAATTTTCGGCTGAACGGAGTTAAAAGCTTTTGTTCTGGCTCTAAAGACTCCGATATCTTACCGATTACTGCTACTAATAATGATGAAATAACTATATTAGCGATTCCTACCCAAAGACAAGGTATTAATATTCAAGATGATTGGGACAACATGGGACAGCGCCAGACCGATAGTGGCAGCATTGTGTTTGATAACGTACTGGTGTACGAAGAAGAAATTTTTGGAGAACGCGATCGCACTCCCAGACCATTTAATACTATCCGCGCCTGTCTAACGCAGCTAAATCTTGCCAACATCTACTTAGGAATTGCTCAAGGAGCATTAGCCGCAGCTAAACAATATACCCGCACCTCTACAAAGCCTTGGCTAACTTCAGGAGTAGAAAGCGCAACCGTTGACCCTTATATTCTTCAGCACTACGGCAACATGTGGGTAGACTTGCAAGGTGCAACTTGTTTGACAGATATTGCTGGAGAATTACTACAAAATGCTTGGGAACAGGAATGGGCGCTAAGTGAGGAACAAAGAGGAGAATGTGCAATGGCGATCGCCACAGCCAAAGTTGCAGCAACTAAAGTAGGCTTAGATATTACAAGTCGGATATTTGAAGTTATGGGTGCGCGCGCTACAAGTGGTAAATATGGTTTTGACCGCTACTGGCGCAACCTCCGCACTTTTACCTTGCACGATCCCGTAGATTATAAAGTGCAAGACATTGGTAATTGGGTACTCAACGAACAGCTACCAAAACCTAATTTTTATTCGTAACATGGATAACAACTACAGTATTTACAAATAGAAAATCCTTTTGAGAATTAGATCGTTATGATAATTCTTATTTAAGTTTGATTGTTATTCAAAAGGAATGTATAAGCCATAGTATGTTTGCACACCAACATAGTAAGCAAAGTAACCTAGCCACAGAGTACACCAAAGCATCATCAATAAAGAACGGAATGGAGTTACTCTCAAACGAGTAAAAAGCTCTTTGTACTGAGACTGAATCTTACCTGAAATCCATCCCCATAGTAGTAAAAAACAAAGTGCTACAACCAATAAAACCATCCAATCAAAAAGGTATTGATATGGGTAAGGAATAGTAAAGTCACCATCAATCAAACCTTGTATTACAGGTGAATGAATACGCAACAACTCCGTAGTTTGTTTAAAAATGTATTGTTGGATTGGATATATCACACCTAGTAAGCATCCCAATCCCATACTTTTAACTGTTTTCTGGTTGAAATCATAAAGTTGATTAAAACTAAGCATTTTGCCAACCTATATTGTAATAAGTAAACAAAGTAGCACAGCAAACAAACAAAGTTGTTCAAAATGAACTATTGCTAACCATACAGAACTGAATCTAAATAATAGATTTAGGCTAGGCATTATAAAATTGATTGCACTAAATGCACAAGTTAAATATCTTTCCTCAGATATTTTGCACTATTAGCTTTTTTGCCAGCTATTTCTGAGTAAATCTTGCCTGTAGTCGGTTGTAGTGAAGTTAAGGGTTGAAATTGCTTAGTTTGGCTAAAAAATAAGGGTTCGCCGTCTACCAATTCTCTCTCAAGATTCCAATACAACATACTATTAACCTTTTAGTATTTGAGTTTTAGTGCGATCGCGACTCAGCATATCAATAGGGAGTAAAACCAAACTGCTTCTAGAGAGCCAAACAACACCAAGGACGAGCATAATTGACTCGAAGTTTTGGCGAGTGCGCTCCATCGTCATGACAACAGTCAGCAATACCATCCAGGTAAGATGCCTAACTCCCATAACAAACATTACCAGCATTAACGCCCAACAACAGCCCAAACAATACAAACCGTGATAAATTCCGATCTTCCAGGCTCCTATTTTAGTTAAAAGCCAATTGTTTAACTCCCGAATGAGCTTGTACTGCTTCTACTAAGTCATGTAGGGAGTGTTTTAACCTTTGGTCAATTTCCTCCTCAAGTTGAATGCTGCCATCTTCTTGACGTTGAATTTGCTTATCTACAGATAAACGCCACCTAATAGATGCCTAGCTCCGAGTTCAGATAAAACGGGTTTGAGCGCGTAGTCTATAGCTAGTAAATGAGCCAAAGTCCCGCCCGTTGCGATCGGTAAAACAACTTTGCCGAGTAGTGCTTTTTGGGGTAGCAAATCTAGAAATGTTTTGAGCAGTCCAGTATATGCGGCTTTGTAGATGGGAGTAGCAATAATTACAGCATCAGCTTTTGCCAGTAATGCTTTTGGTTGTTCTAAGTTGGGACTATCGTAGCGTCCAAATACCAAGTCTTCCGCCGGAAAATCGCGGACAGAGAAAATATCAGTGTGGAAGCCTTCTTGAGCTAGTAATGTACTTGCATACTCAACAATTCCGTAGGTTCTAGAAGGGTGAGCGGGACTACCAGAAATTGCTAATACATTTGTCATCTCAAAAACTCCTTGTAAGTAAATTTGTCTTGCTAGTAGATCCTGGATTTAAAACTCGCTCTAAAATGTGTTCTACAATTGCCGCCGAAGCAGCATCACCGCGATGACGAGGACGAGAAAGAGTAATGTCAAGATCCATTGCTACCTTGCCAGATTCAATCAGCACTACTCGATCTGCTAAGGCTACAGCTTCTTCTACATCGTGAGTAATCAGCAGCGCAGTAAATTTTTGCTCTTGCCAAAGACTAGAAATTAACCGTTGCATTTCAATTCGCGTTAAAGCATCTAGCGCCCCTAATGGCTCGTCAAGTAACAGCAAACGCGGCTGGCTTACTAATGCTCTTGCTAAAGCTACTCGTTGCCTTTGTCCGCCTGAAAGCACAGCAGGCCACTCTCTAGCGCGATCGCCTAAACCAACTTGTTCTAACGCCCATTGCGCCTTAGCTTGCCAATTGTGACGCAAACCCAGCCCGACATTTTCTAATACTCGTCGCCACATTAGCAATCGCGCATCTTGAAACATTACTCTGGCAGAGTGGTTAATCTGTTGCAGGGGTTCGCCATCGATTAAAATACCTCCAGTAGTGGGAGACTCTAAGCCTGCTAGTAAACGCAATAAGGTACTTTTACCGCAACCGCTACGCCCGACAACAGCGACAAATTCACCGGGTGAAATCGCTAAATCTAAATTCTGTAAGACTTGCTGTTTGCCAAAGGTTTTACTCAAACCCAGCACTTTCAAGTCTGCGCCTCTAATCTGTGTCATTTCTTTTTACCTAAGCAATTTGATAACTGGGATGCCATTGCAGCAACTTTTCTTCCAGGACTTTGGCACTGGTATCGGCAAGTTTGCCTAGTAAGGCGTAAACTAAAATGCTAAAAACTATTACATCTGTTTGCATAAATTCGCGGGCATTCATTGCCATGTAGCCAATGCCAGAATCAGCCGCGATCGTTTCGGCAACAATTAAAGTTAGCCACATAATCCCCAAAGCGTAGCGCAGACCAATTAAAATTGAGGGCATAGCTCCAGGTAAAATAATTTGCCAGAACTGTTCCCCAGGCTTTAGTCCGTAAACTTTGCCCATTTCTAGCAATCCTTTATCAACGGTATGGATGCCATGATAGGTATTCAAATAAATCGGAAACATTACCCCGATCGCTACTAAAAATATTTTGGCTTCTTCCCCAATTCCAAACCAGACGATTATTAAAGGAATCATTGCCAAGTGAGGAATATTTCGCAGCATTTGCACCGAGCTATCTAATAGCTTCTCGGCTACGGGAAAAACGCCATTAAGCAATCCTAAAATAAACCCAATTCCACCGCCAATTAATAAACCAACAATAGCGCGAGTTGAACTTGCGATAATATGACGCAGCAGTTCGCCAGAACTTGCTAAAGTAATTGCAGCTTGAATTACTGCCGTTGGTGCTGGTAACACTCGCGCTTGCAGCCAGCCAAATTGGGATAACAACTGCCAAAGAATAATTAATAGTATCGGAACTAGCCAAGGTGTAAATTGCTTGAGCCATCGTTTGGGCAACTTTTTTCGCATAACACTTAATCCACAGTTAATTGAGCCGTTTTTGCTTTGGGAAAGCTTTGATTGGCGACAATCTCGCCAAAAGGACTGAGCATTACTTGCTGATTTGCTACAGGTAGATTCTCTAAAGGCAAATGGGGAAACAACAGTTCGGCGACGCGATAGGCTTCTTCTAGGTGGGGATAGCCAGAAAGAATAAAAGTGTCGATTCCTAAGTCTGCGTATTCCAACATTCGCGCCGCAACAGTTTCGGGATCTCCTACTATTGCAGTTCCCGCACCGCCACGTACTAAACCAACTCCCGCCCAAAGGTTCGGACTAATTTCTAGCGCTTCTCGGCTGCCATTGTGCAACTGTGTCATCCGCTTTTGTCCTTCAGAATCTAACCGAGCGTAAACTTTTTGCGCCGCAGAAATTGCTTCATCATCTACATAACTAATCAACTTTTCCGCAGCTTCCCAAGCTTCGCTTGTTGTTTCGCGCACAATTACGTGCAAGCGAATCCCAAACTTTAAAATGCGTCCTTCGGCGGCGGCTAATCTGCGTACAGTTTCAATTTTTTCCTCTACTTGCTGCGGTGGTTCGCCCCAAGTTAAATAAGTATCAACGTGCTTGGCGGCAATTTTTTGGGCGATCGCAGACGTTCCCCCAAACCACAATGGTGGATAAGGTGTTTGTACTGAAGAAAACAGTAGTTTACCGCCTTGGATATTGAAATATTCGCCGTTAAAATTAGTTTCTTTCCCAGCAGAAATTGCCCGCCATACTGTTAAAAACTCCTCTGTCAATTCGTAACGTTCGCCATGACTTAGATGTACTCCATCGCCTGCCAACTCTACCGGATCGCCACCTGTAACTACATTAATGAGCAATCGTCCGTTAGATATGCGATCGAAAGTTGCTGCCATTCGCGCCGCTACTCCTGGCGACATTAAACCAGGACGAATCGCTACTAAAAATTTCATCTTTTGGGTAACAGCAGCAAGAGTTGAAGCCACAACCCAAGCATCTTCACAAGAACGCCCCGTAGGTAACAAAGCCCCCGTGTAACCGAGGTCATCTACAGCTTGAGCAATCTGTCGCAGATAAGGAAAATTTGTTGCTCGTCCTCCGTTTGCCGTACCAAGATAACGCCCATCTCCATGAGTTGGAATAAACCAAAGTAGTTGCATTTACTATCTCCTGCTTAAATATCTCGCCTGAATCTACTTTTCTGATACTCGCGCTACTTGTTTTACTTCTAATGGCTTGGGTAATAGCCCTAATTTGAAGAATGTATCTGCTACTTGTTGCTGATACTCAATAACTTCGCTCTGCATTGGTTGAACGCCATAAGGGCGGCGCTGCGATACTTCGATTAAAGTCGGGACATCAATCCCCAACTGCGGCGAAAGTAATTTTGCTACTTCTTTTGGATTCGCTTTAGCCCAGTCATCTACTTTTTGGGTTTCCTCTAAAATTGCTTGAATGCGACTTCCTTGCCCGTCAGCAAATGGTTTAGCTGCTAAATAAAACTCCCGATTTGCTGCCAAATTCTCCGCATTCTTCAACACCCGCGCTCCTGTAGCCCTCCGCGCTGCTGTAAAAAATGGATCCCAAATTGCCCAAGCATCTACGCTTCCCTGTTCAAAAGCCGCCCTTGCCTCGGCTGGAGGCAGAAAAACTGGTTTAATATCGCTATACTTCAACCCGGCGGCGGCTAGTGCTTGCACTAAAAAGAAATGCACGTTTGAGGCTTTATTTAAAGCAACTTTTTTGCCTTTTAAATCGGCTACGTTTTGAATCGGTGAATCTTTAGCAACTAAAATCCCTTCACCTTTAGGGTTTGGTGGCTCGTAGGCAACATATACCAAAGGTGCGCCCGCCGCTTGAGCAAAAATTGGGGGTGCTTCCCCGGTATGTCCGTAGTCAATACTGCCTGCATTCAACGCTTCTAGCAGTTGAGGCCCGGCGGGAAATTGTACCCATTTTACGGATATTCCTTGAGGTTTTAACCTTTTTTCTAAGCTTCCTTGGGCTTTAAGAATATTGAGCGTGCCGTATTTTTGATAGCCAATCGTAATTGTATTGTTTTCAACGCTTTGAGTAGAACTTGCAATATTAACTGCGCGGCTCTGTACTTTTGGCGAATCCGCAGGCGTACAAGCAGATACTACTATGCTCAAACATAGTCCTGTTGTAAATAGCAATGCAATTTTGTGAAATCGCTTTAAAGAAATACCCAAGTAATGTGCTGCTTGGGTTTGTTTTTGATTAAAGGTTTTGGCGCATCTATGCCTCAAGCTATCTAATAACCAGTGGTATCTACTTAGCAAAATAGGCTTCCTCAGTAAAAGCGCAATTTAAAAACTATGAATCTACGGTAAGTCGCTCGACTTACCGTACTTACTTTAAATAAGAAGTATGGCACGGAATGAATAAATAAAGCAATGGATTTTCTACAAAAATCTACAGTAACTCGCTAGGAATACTGTAGTTAAATAAGCAAAAGAGGACTTAAACGAGCATTGAAGCGACTTTTACAGTATTTTGGAGAAAAAGAGCTCGGATTTTGGATGTCCTTATGAGATACTTGCAGCAATTATTTGACGGAAAAAAGTATTGGCAACGCTTAATTTTGACACTGACGCTAGTAATACTTGCCACCAGTGCGATCGCATTTCCTGCCAGCGCCACAGGCATTTCTCAAATTCCTAAAGCTACCCCCGGTGCTAGTCCTTGGGTAATCGACCAGTCTGAAGTTTTAAGTCGCATAAATGAAAGCACAATTAGCAGCAACTTAGAAAAATTAGCCAAACAAACAGGTAACGAAGTCCGAATTGTAACTATTCGCCGCCTAGACTATGGTGAAACCCCAGAAAGCTTTACCAAAGGTCTGTTTGAAAAATGGTTTCCTACTCCCGAAGCCCAAGCCAATCAAACTTTGCTAGTAATTGACACTCTCAGCAGCGGGACAGCTATTCGCAGTGGAGACAAAGCAAAGTCTTTGTTAACCGACAATATCGCCTCCAGCGTTGTTGATGAAACTATCCTTGCACCCCTAAAACAAGACGAGAAATACAATCAAGCATTTTTAGACGCAAGTAATCGCCTTGTAGCGGTATTATCTGGAGAACCCGACCCCGGTCCGCCGCAGATTGTCGCCAACGTCAGCACCGAACGCACCTTTAAAAGCGCCGAAGAAACAGACACTAGCAATGCCACCATCTGGGTAGTAGGCTTTTTAATTGCCGCTACAATTATTCCGATGGCAACTTACTATTTATACGTCAAGTAACTTAATCTTGAATGTACTCAACTCCATTAATTAAAGCCATTTCAGCCCGGACAAACTCTCGACCCAAGTAAGCCGCATGGTCTAATAGAGTAACTAAACTGGGCTGATTTTTTTCAAATATTTCAATACAAAGTTCCTTTGCCGTTCGTCCGCTAAATATCATAGTCGGCGTTCGTTCTACCTTACCTCGAACGGGAATCGGCTTCCCGGTTTCTGGATCGATTGCCAAACCGCGCTCGTCAATTACATTGGTAAAATGTTTGGCACAAATTAGCCCCGCCGGCTCATCCAAATAAATAATAAAATAACCGCCTGGATCGAGAGCAATAAACCGTCCTGAGAGCTTTTTATCTATTGCCTCTACATTAACCATCCGCACCATAATTAATCCACAACCAAACTATCATCGCTGCATCTATCTCTAGTTTAATTGTTTCTTTACGCTCTCATTCTCCAACAAGATGTTAGAAACTAGAAATAGCTAAAATCTATAGGGTAAATTTGTCGCAATCTCTGCTGACAAAAAACGTAGTTTTATGAATACAAACATTGTTAGTGCAGAATTTTGGCACGGTGTAGAACAGTTCAATCAAGGACAATTTTATGCCTGTCACGATACTTTAGAAGCTTTGTGGATGGAAGCAATCGAGCCGCAAAAAACTTTCTATCAAGCGATTTTACAAATTGCTGTAGCGCTTTATCATCTAGGTAACGCAAATGTGCGGGGTGCTTGTATTTTGCTTGGCGAAGGCACAAATAAGTTAGGGCGTTACCCCCAAAGTTACGCAGGTATTGATGTGGATGAGTTGTTAAATGATAGTGTCGCTTTATTAACGCAATTACAACACCAAGAAATTGCCTCGCCTTTACTACCTAAAATTAATCTTACTATTAAGGCTTAACTTAAGATCTGCTTGGAACTTACCTTCAGGGGTTTTGGTCTAGGAGTTAGGTTAGAATTGGCGTACTGGCGCGATCGCGCCAGCGCGCTCGCAGAACTTCGCATTTTGGATTCTAGCAACTTAACTTGTAGTGATTATTTTAAACAAACTTTTATGAAACTTGCTTATTTTCCTCCCTTGTGGCGGCGTTATATTAATCAAATTTTAGTATTGCCAACTATCGTCAGCGCGATCGCCTTTACTCTACCTTTACCCCTCAAAAGTCAACCTGCAAGCGATGGACGCGCTCTTACTGTCAAGGCGCAAGTTCAAGAAGCTAATTCTAAAACTGGAGTAGTTACTGCTCGTGGTAACGTAGAAATGTTTTATCCCGCCCGGAAAATTCAAGCAACGGCGGCGCAAGCCCAATACTTTAGCCGCGAACGCCGAATTGTATTAAGTGGCAACGTTTATGTACTGCAAGAAGGGAACAGTATTCAGGGAGAAAATATTACTTATTTAATTGATGAAGGGCGATTTATTGCTACACCCAAAACTAACGGACAAGTAGAGTCAATTTATATTATCAACGATCCAAATCCCACTACTAGCCCCCAATCGGCTCCAGCTACTCCAAGTTTTAACCGCAAAAGCACTACTAAATAACAATGAAAATTCTCCTAGAGAATATTCATAAGTCCTACGGTAAGCGCCAAATTGTTAATCGCGTCAATCTTTCTGTAGCCCAAGGAGAAGTTGTTGGTTTATTAGGTCCTAATGGCGCAGGTAAAACTACAACTTTTTACATTGCTACAGGTTTAGAAAGACCAAATCAAGGGAAAGTCTGGCTTGACGAGCGCGATATTACGTCTTTACCCATTCACAAGCGCGCGCGGTTAGGAATTGGCTATTTAGCTCAAGAAGCCAGCATTTTTCGGAATTTAAGCGTTGCCGAAAATATTTTATTAGTATTAGAGCAAACAAATGTACCGCGCCGCGAGTGGCAAGGACGCTTGCAAAATTTACTACGAGAGTTTCGGTTAGAAAACGTTGCCAAAACGAAAGGCATTCAAGTATCGGGGGGCGAAAGGCGACGCACAGAACTTGCGAGAGCCTTAGCCGCCGGGAGCGAAGGGCCAAAGTTTTTATTATTAGATGAACCTTTTGCAGGAGTAGATCCCATTGCTGTCGCGGAAATTCAGACAATGGTAAAAAAATTACGCGATCGCCAAATTGGCATTTTAATTACCGATCACAACGTCCGAGAAACCCTAGCAATTACCGACCGAGCTTATATTATGCGCGAAGGACAAATCCTTGCTTCTGGTAACGCCGAGGAACTTTATAGCAACCCCCTTGTTCGTCAATACTACTTGGGTAGTAACTTTCAAGCTTAAAAACGCTAAATATGAGTAGTTACAAGTTTCTCACGTCTTTTATTCCCATGCCGTCGGTAATGGATCGCTACATCGCCAGCGAACTATTAGCGCCGTTTTTGTTTGGGGTGGGAGCTTTTTCGTCCGTAGGAGTAGCCGTCGGCATTTTGTTTGACTTGGTGAGGAAAATAGTTGAATCGGGGTTGCCAATTGCGATCGCATCTCAAGTATTTTTGCTCAACTTGCCAGCTTTTATTGTCTTAGCTTTTCCCATGTCTACACTGCTATCAGCTTTAATGACCTACAGCCGTCTTTCTAGCGATAGCGAACTAATTGCCTTGCGTAGTAGTGGGGTAAGTATTTATAGATTAGTTCTTCCGGCGGTGGTTTTAAGTTGTGTAGTTACTGGGATAACTTTTTTCTTCAACGAACAATTAGTACCCATTGCCAACTACCAAGCTACACAAACGTTGCAAAGCGCGTTGAAGCAAGATAAACCGATTTTGCAAGAGCAAAATATTTTTTACCCAGAATACAAAGAAGTTAACCAACCAGACGGAGGGAAAGCAAAGATTTTATCGCGCTTATTTTACGCCGATAAGTTTGACGGGCAACAAATGCAAGGATTGGTAATTGTCGATCGCTCGGAAGATGGCATAAATCAAATTTTGGTATCTGATTCGGCGGCTTGGAATCGCTTACAAAATATTTGGGACTTTTTTAATGGCACTATTTATTTAGTTGCCCCCGATAGTTCTTACCGCAATATCGTTCGCTTTGAACACCAGCAGTTGCAATTACCGCGTACCGCTTTAGATTTAGCCTCAAAAGGGCGAGATTTTGGGGAAATGAATATCGCTCAAGCTAGAGAGCAATTAAAACTTTTAAATTTGAGCGGCGATGAGAAAAAAATTCGCAAACTCAAAGTCCGCATTCAAGAAAAAATATCTTTACCTTTTGTCTGCATTGTTTTCGGTTTAGTGGGGGCGGCTTTAGGAACCAACCCCCAACGGGCGGGAAAAGCTAAAGCTACTAGCTTCGGCATTAGTATTGTGGTAATTTTCAGTTACTACTTACTGAGTTTTATTAGTAGCGCCCTAGGGGTGAGTGGGGTAGTTTCACCCATTATGTCTGCTTGGATGCCTACAGCCTTTGGTTTAACGGCTGGGGGGCTGTTGTTCTTGCGCGCTGCTAGGTAAGGTACAAAGCTGTAGGCAGGACTTTACTTAACTAAAGGCGCTAATAATTGCGTCGGCAAATTCCGAACACTTTAAAGGCTCTACTGGTGGCTCCATTAACCGCGCCAAATCGTAGGTAACTTGACCGTTTGCTATAGCTTCGCCAATCCCTTTTTTAATTAAGTCCGCCGCTTCATTCCACCCCATATATTCCAGCATCATTACCCCAGAAAGAATTACCGAGCCGGGGTTTACGCGGTCTAGCCCGGCGTGTTTGGGGGCCGTGCCGTGCGTAGCTTCAAAAATAGCGCAATCATCGCCAATATTTGCCCCCGGCCCCATGCCTAGCCCCCCAACAACGGCGGCGGCGGCATCTGATAAGTAATCGCCGTTGAGATTCATCGTTGCCAAAATTGAATACTCATCTGGTCTAGTTTGCAATTGTTGGAAAATACTATCAGCGATGCGATCGTTGACCATAATTTTATCTTGCCATTGCCCATTGCCATGAGTTGTCCAGATTTGGCTTAAAACCGCCTCTACTTCTTGACAAATTTGGTTTTGCTTTTCTGGGGTTAAAGAGCTATAACCTGGCTCAATTAGCCGCGCGTTAGCCTCTAAACTAATATCTCCATTACTTTCTTTGTTACCCAAAATCCACGACTCTCGCTCCGTAACGCAATCGGTGCGAAACTCAGTAGTAGCAAGCTCGTAACCCCAATCGCGGAAGGCTCCCTCGGTGTACTTCATAATATTGCCTTTATGCACCAAAGTTACCATTTGCTTAGACTTGGACAATCTTAAAGCGTGTTTTAGCGCCCGTCTAACTAAACGCTGAGAACCTTTTTTGCTAATTGGTTTAATGCCAATCCCCGCATCTAGAGGAATTTGCTTTTTACCGTGTTCGGGAGTTGCAGGAATTAAATCTTCATTGAGAATTTTAATTAAACGCGTGCCGATTTCGCTGCCTTGTTTCCATTCAATTCCTAAATAAATATCCTCGGTATTTTCTCGATAAATAATTACATCCAATTTCTCAGGATATTTGTGCGGCGATGGCGTACCTGGATAATATTGGCAAGGACGGACGCAAGAGTATAGATCGTTAATTTGCCTTAATGCCACGTTTAGCGACCGAATCCCGCCGCCTACAGGCGTAGTTAAAGGGCCTTTAATCGCAATACCGTACTCTTTAATTGCTTTGAGCGTATCTTCGGGTAAATACTGATAAGTGCCGTATTGTTCGCAAGCTTCATCTCCGGCGTAGACTTTAAACCAGCTAATTGCTCGCTTGCCATTGTAAGCTTTTGCTACTGCTGCATCAATTACCTTTTGACTCGCCGGCCAAATATCGACTCCCGTACCATCGCCGCGAATAAATGGAATAATTGGGTTATCTGGAACTATTGGTTCGCCGCGCTCGAAAGTAACTTGGGAACCTGTAGTTGGAGGCGCAATCTTTTCGTACATTCCTAGCAAAACTCCTAGTAATTAGATTAGCTTTTGACCCGCGCCCCACTTAGTACAGTAGTTAGGCGTTGACTCAAATGAAAACCATACAGCACTTTAAGCAATTAATTATGTCCTTTTTAAACGCTTAGACAGAAATTAAGGCATAAAATCGAGCCAAGGAAGATAGAAATAAGGTGCGATCGCACCCCCGGTATAGTTAAATTAAAGATTGCCCATCACCGCGCATCTTAGTAAAGGGTATGATTAACTCCTCCACCGCTTCCCACCAGCAAAGCGATGTTTTTGCTGCTCTTTGCTTGCAATTGACTACTGGCTCTGAAAAAATCCAGCAGCAAGCAATTGTCCAATTAGCTGATTTTGGCAATGATGGCGAACGAGCTTTAATGGAGTTTTTGCAGCAACGTCTAACTAATTTCCCAACTTGGATTGATGGCAATATTTACCAAGTTCTAAACCGCAGTAGCTCAATAGCTGTGCAAGAATTTCTCCAAACTAATTTTCCTCGCGGTCTTGTCCCCTTAAAATCTGAGGACAATATCGACTATACTCCACTGCAAAAATTGCTGGTTAGCCAAGACTTTCAAGCCGCCGACCGCTTAACATTGGGTTTGCTGTGTCAGTTAGCTGGGGCTAGTGCTACACAAAGAAAATGGCTTTACTTTACAGAAGTTGATAATTTCCCTGCGATTGATTTGCACACTATTAATACTTTGTGGTTGATTTTTTCTGAAGGTAAGTTTGGTTTTTCCGTACAGCGCGAAATCTGGCTTGCTAATGGTAAAAATTGGGAAAATCTTTGGGTACAAATTGGTTGGAAAGATGGCAATAACTGGACGCGCTACCCGAACGAATTTACCTGGAATCTTACCGCTCCCAAAGGTCACTTACCTTTATCCAATCAACTGCGCGGCGTGCGGACAATTTCTGCTTTGTTGTCTCACCCAGCTTGGGCTAATCCCGTTAAAGATTAGAGCGAACAAAAATTAATTGCTGGGCAAACCTTGTAAGATTTTTTACTTAAAAACTGCAAGTGGTCTTAATACCACTACTTTATAAATGTTCCAGGCTTGTCAACAGCCCAAGACCAGTATAAATTATCACTTTTGGATAATTTATACAGGAGGGTGTTCATCTTGACTCTATTTAGGGAATCTTAAGAGTAATAGATTGGCTGAAAAGATGAGTCTAGATCGAATACACATTGTTTGGCGCGTGTCAAGGTAGGAATAAGTGATGGTAGAACCTGGAAATAGGCTAGTTGGTCGATTAGTCAATTCGGGAAGTACGACGGTAGAGCAAGAAAAACAAAGACTTAAAGCATTGTCAGAGTTAGGATTGCTGCAATCGCAGACTATCCCAGTTTTTGAGGAAGCAACGCAAACGGCGGCAAAATTGTTAGAGGCCCCAGTTTGCATTATCGGATTTATAGATAGTCACCGCCACTTATTCAAGGCCGCCGTAGGCTTATCGAGACTGGGGTTGATGAATAAAATTGCTCAAGAGCGGCAATTACCGCGATCGCAATCCTTCTGCAACTATGTAGTAGAAAGCCGTCAAGTTTTAGCCATCAACGACACGCTACTGTCTCCAGATGCCTCAATGGTTTTGGTGCAGCAATATGGCATTCGAGCTTACTTAGGAGTACCTTTAATTGATAGTCAGGGAAACGCTTTAGGGACGATCGCCATTATGGAGCAGTTACCGCGCACCTTTACCCCTAAAGACATTCAAAGCTTGGAAATTATTGCCCGTTGGAGTATGAGCGAGTTTGAACGCCAATTTATACTCAACATCGCCAGCCCAAACACCTCAAACAAGTCTGAGCTTATCGCCTCTCCACAAGTAAATCGCGATCGCGATTTACTCGCAAAATCAATTTTAGATAAAGCAAAAGCTAAGACCAATTTAGCTGAGATGCTACTGTCTCCTAAAAAGATTGTTTCCCCAGAGGATTTTGTCACCGAAACTATAGATATTAAGCTAGAGCTACTAGAGCAGCTAATTCAAGAACTCCGCACGCCTTTAACCTCAATTTTGGGCATGGCTACGGTACTAAGTAGGGAAATTTACGGCCCGCTTATGAGCAAACAAAAAGAATATTTAGAGATCGTCCAAAAAAGTGGGCGTTACTTATTATCGTTAGTCAATGAAATTTCGGAACTAGGGACAATTACAAGCAAAATTGAAGACTTAGATTTAGCAACAGTAGATATTGAAATGCTGTGTCAGCAAGTCAACCATAGCTTAGAAGACAGCGCCAAACGCAAGGAACAACAAATTCGTTTATCTGTAGAACGCGATCGCACTCGTGCTTGGGTTATTGATAAAGAAAAAGTTAGGCAACTGTTGTATCACTTAATCTTCAGCATAATTCAATCAGCCAGTAGTAGCAGTATTATTCGCGTCCATGTTTTTAGTACCACCGATAGTCAAAAAATTGCTATTTCGGTTTCCCATCCTTGGCTGGGAGATGGTTTAAACGATGTTGAGCCAATATTTGCCCGCTTTGCTTCCCTTAACCACGCTCAATTTAACACTAGCGAAGCTCCGGCGCTCGTCGATCTTTCGCACCGAACTAATTTATTGCCACCCCCGCCAGAAAATTTTACTGTGCTAACGGATATCGATAGTAATTTAGAAAAAGATGATAGCTCAACAGAAATAGCCGAGCAAAGCAATGGTCATCTGACTACGCAATTGCATTCCCTTAGCGATTTACGCCTCTCGCTGAGTTGCCATTTGGCGCACCTGCATGGTGGAGAAATATCTATTGAATTAACTTCCGAAGCTGGCTATCGCTATTTGTTAAGCTTGCCTAATTTGGAAGGACTAAAAACCGATTCTTAATCGTGATTTTTAACAATAATCAGCTTCATCATCGTCACAGTTTTGAGGCATGATTAGGTTTGCAGTAAATTAAATACACTGCTCGTCTAGTCTTAGTTTGCTTATGAATTTAATTTGGCAACAATTTACGCTCGGCAACTTGCCACTGCAACAATGGCAAAATGCCAGCTACCTGCACCGTTTTGTCGGACTACTACACAACTGGCGGCAAGGTAGCCAGTTAATGCAATGGTCGGAACCTTTGGGGGCATTATTGGTTAGTTTGGCTATAGGACTTGCGCCTTTTGTCTCTAACGATTTGGTAAAAGTGTTGCTGTTTGCCTGTGCTGGTTTTTGGATACTGCTAACGGTGGCAGACGATCGCAAAACAAAAGCAACTCCCATCCATTGGTTAGTCTTGTTATATTGGGCAATCGCTACGGTAGCCACGGCTTTATCTCCTGTTAAAGCTGATGCTTTGGCTGGGTTAATGAAATTAACCTCTTATTTGTTGCTATTTGCCTTAGCAGCGCGGGTGCTGCGAGTGCCTCGGCTGCGAAGTATCGTAATTGGCGTTTACCTGCATGTGGCGCTAATTGTCAGCGTGTATGGGGTGCAGCAATGGTTCGATAAAGTAGAACCCCTTGCTACTTGGAATGACCCAACTTCAACCCAAGCAACGGCAACGCGAGTTTATAGTTATTTAGGAAATCCCAACTTGCTGGCGGGTTATTTATTACCAGCGTTAATTTTAAGTTTAGTGGCGGTATTTGCTTGGCAAAGATGGACGGCAAAAGTTTTAGCGCTAACGATGTTTTTAGTTAATGCTGCGTGTTTAGCTTTTACGGGTAGTCGTGGAGGTTGGATCGCGGCGGTAGTGGCTTCAGTGGCGGTAGTATTTTTACTTCGTCAGTGGTGGGCGGAGTATTTACCGCGTTTTTGGCGAAAATGGGCGATCGCAATTTTTATTGGTAGCTTGGCAATTTTGTTATTAGCCGCCGTAGTTTTAAGCGAATCGTTGCGCGATCGCGTTTTAACAATTTTTGCGGGTAGAAGCGATAGTAGTAATAATTTCCGTCAAAATGTGTGGGCGGCGGTAATGGAGATGATTCGCGATCGCCCAATTTTAGGTATAGGCCCTGGTAACAATGCTTTTAATAAAATCTATCCTCTCTACCAACGCCCCCGGTTTACGGCTTTAAGCGCTTACTCGGTATTGCTAGAAATTGCTGTAGAAACAGGTTTTGTTGGTTTGGCTTGTTTTTTATGGTTGTTAGTTGTCACCTTAAATCAAGGTTGGGTGCAAATGATGCGCCTGCGGGAAACAAGAAACCGCGAAGGCTTTTGGTTAATTGGGGCAGTAGCAATTATTATTGGTATGCTGGCTCATGGAGCCGTAGACACGGTTTGGTATCGTCCTGAGATTAATACGGTTTGGTGGTTAATGGTAGCTTTAATTGCTAGTTACTACCCTAATACGCCCGTGCGATCGACTTTAGAACCAAGTTCTTTAAGCGAAAGATTAAGCTAGTAAATGCGATTAAGTGATTTGTCGATGTGAATAGCTGTAGTAATTAAGCATTGGCATCACTATTAATTTTTCAGCTAAGTCAATAGACTTATGCGCGTAAATAATTGTTTGCCCCCTAGCCCCCAATTTTGGGGGAAACTAGATTTAAAGTCCCTCAAACCTGGGGGACGCGCGGGGGCTTTATTAGATTTGTGCAAGAGGTCTAATAATTAATCAGTCTTAACCCTGACAGTAATTGCACCATTAGCAACACCACAATTAAACCATTTAAGGTCAAATGTACGGGAGTTGCCCAACGGCGGCGACGAAAACGTAAAATAATTGTGGCGCTAGTAGCAAGTAAAACTACAAGGACGATCGCACTATAGCTATGAGTAACATCTGTAACTGATTTAAAAGCAAATTCTTCTAAAAGCCACACGATTGCAGTTAATGAAAGTAAGCCAATCCCTAGATATTTGTGAACTTTTTGTAAACTAAAGGTTTGCATTACACCTAGTCCGCTTTTACCTAGCCTAGCATTACGATAGCGCCAACCATAAGTTGCAACAACTATAGCTAATCCTACAACTATTAATCCACTTACAGGATGCAGCCAAAAAGTCCAGTTTGAATCCACAAATAATATACAACAGTAAATGTTTTTATTTTAACTTACTCTTTTTCGTACATTTGTTTGTGTTTCGCAAGTAACTGGAGGTATTTAGGATTTGTTTTTGCTTCTGTCCACTTCACTTTAAATATTGCCGCCGACTCTGCTTTAATTGGATCTACTTCATTAGGTAAAATCTCTTGTCTTGCAGCCATAACTGCGGCTTTTGTGAGTTCTTTTTGGGGATTTTGCTTGTATTTTCTGCCACTTTTATGATTTGCATACCTTCGCGATCGCGTATAACCCATTTGAATAAACTTCCGCGCCATATCTGCGCCTACAAAGTCATCTTTATCGAGATAATCTAAAAATAGTTCATAAATTTTTTCGCTCGATGCTTTGGCAATTTCCGGGTTTTTAAATCGCCAATAGGGGAGAATTTCAGACTTATAAGGTTCTACTAAAAGTACGCCCTGTTCGCCTTTGCCAACTCGGTAAAGATCCGGGCGATCGCGAAAATCAATAGTTTTAAAATCTAAGGAATAATCAAACGGCAACATAAATAAAAATTAGAGACGTTTGAACAACGTCTCTAGGAAAAACTTTCTAAAACTAATTATTTTTTACCAGTAACTTTATCAGCTACTTTTTCTACACCTTCTACAGCTTTTTCAATGATGTTTTCGTCAGGATTTTCTTTTCTGTATTCCTTCAAGTTCTCAGAAAAAACTTTATCTGGATTTTTTTCCGCTTCTAATTGTTCTTCATAAGCTTGTTCGCGACTTCTTACCGATTGACTTTGCTTATCTAAATTCTCTTGTTCGATCAATTTTTGGTTGGGAGTTGCGGCAAAACTTGGCTGACTGTTAATTGTCAAGCTAGAGATAGCCATAAAACCTACTAGCAAAACTACGATAATTTTCTTGAAAAAATTTGCTAAAAGTTGTTGCATAAAACGCTCCTCGTTTTTGAAGTTAAAGCTACAGTGCCAATAGACAATGTAAGCCAGTTATTAAATTCAAACTACGCAACAAGTGCTACCCATGCCTACTATCCAAAGGTACATTCAATAGTTAAGCAGTTGTAGTTGATACCCCAACTACAACTGCTGGTTATTTAACCTTAAGCATCGTCTAACGCTGCAATTCCAGGAAGTTCTTTCCCTTCTAGTAATTCCAAACTAGCACCGCCACCCGTAGAAATATGGCTCATTTGGTCAGCAAGCCCTACTTTTTCTACCGCCGCTACCGAATCACCACCACCAATAATCGTCGCCGCGCCCGTTTTGGTAAGATCGGCTAAGGAATAAGCGATCGCTTCTGTACCTTTAGCAAATTTATCGAACTCAAATACACCCATTGGGCCATTCCAAATCACGCTCTTGCAATCTGCTAAAGCCTCTTGAAAAGTTTTAATTGAGTCGGGGCCAATATCTAAACCCATACCATCATCGGGAATGCTGTCAATACTAACAGTTTGGGCATTAGCATCGGCAGCAAACTTATCGGCGACTACTACATCGGTCGGTAGTAGTAAAGAAACGCCGCGCTCTTTTGCTTTGGCTTCCAAGGATTTAGCAAGTTCTAGCTTATCTTCTTCAACCAAAGACTTACCGACACTAATTCCCCGCGCCTTGTAAAACGTAAAAATCATCCCTCCACCGAGGAGCAATTTGTCACATTTATCGATCAAAGTTTCAATTACGCCAATTTTACTAGAAACTTTAGAGCCGCCAATAATTGCCGCTAAAGGACGCTGAGGATTTTCAATTGCGTTTTGTAAGTATTGCAACTCTTTTTCAATCAAATAACCCGCCACCGAAGGGCTAAGGTAGTGAGTTACGCCTTCAGTGGAAGCATGAGCGCGGTGGGCTGTCCCAAAAGCATCATTTACATACACATCAGCATTTGCTGCTAATTGTTTCGCAAATTCGGGATCGTTTTTTTCTTCTTCGGGGTGGAAGCGGACATTTTCTAGCAATAGGACTTGACCATTTTGCATCGTTCCAAC
>Ga0181464_1000054_pt2 | contig 27259 bp, 25 predicted proteins | sample InSIn2gowninarea_FD_119074 | JGI IMG/M metagenome (GOLD analysis project Ga0181464, IMG submission 119074) | Clean room microbial communities from NASA Spacecraft Assembly Facility at Jet Propulsion Laboratory, Pasadena, California, USA -... ...
TCTCATATCCACCTGCTTGCTGTCACAAAGGACATCAATTCTAAGAGATGTCGTGTTCAAGCTCTATTGAGCCCTTACAGCTGATCTGGAGTAACAAACCATAATTTGTGTCGACGGATGCGCCTGTATGCGTCCCAAGAGCATTGAAAACGTCCTGAGGCAGAACCAGGAAAGGCTGGTAAGGGTCGACTTCTCCAGTGAACCACTTACGAGTACGTGTTGACATAAGATCCAAGGTTCCGTTGCTGTCGTTCCAGTTCATACCAGTAATGTTGAAGCATGCCGTGCAAAAGGTAGGATTTGCCTTTTCCGTATACAGCTGACCTTGATAAAATTGGTTCGAATAACCACCGAGGACGACAGCACCTGCCTTGACAGCAGAATAAGCACCGGTGTACAGGCTGAGTGACCTCGATGGCACCAAATTCGCATTGACGAGAGCCGACATGAAGGTCGAGTTTGTACCGAGTCCCAAAGCAGCATATTGCAGAATATTGGTTTCCATGACTAAGGGAAATCCTGGAAATTGCATACCCGACGGGACTGAAAAGAGGTCATTGAAGTAGACATAAGGCGCATTGTAGAGATAGGTGTTTGATAGTCCTTCCTGGCTACCATTGAAACCGGTCAAGGATGACACTCGATAGGTAGAACTGCTCTCTGGGTTAAAACCACCACCAATAGTGGAGATGCAGGAGGTATTGGATTGTGAGCCGCAGGTTGCGATGTTGTTGATTAATGTGTTGTTGACGGAAAAGGTCGGTCTCAACGACAGTGGCTGTGAAGGGTTACCCAGGAACATGAATATGCCATTACTGGCGGCTTTGCCATCGCCAGATACGGTGTTGTTACTCCAGATCAGCTGTAAGGGCTCAATAGAGCTTGAACACGACATCTCTTAGAATTGATGTCCTTTGTGACAGCAAGCAGGTGGATATGAGAACCGAAGGATTTGATAAACCGGGATTTACAGCATGAAGGTCGAAGAATTGTTTGGCAGATTGGTATGATAAGGCGTCCCATGGCTAAAGGCTAGACCCAATAGCCACGTAGCCACTGACGGGCAGTGGGCATCTAGTGGTCAGCAAACCATTAGTACTGTGGGTGGATGTCGGGCAATTAGAAGCACTAGCATTGTTATGTGCAAGTGTAAAGGTGGGAGGGTGATCACACCAGTAGAAGTCAAGGATTCGGATAGCAGTCGCAGCAAAATGCTACTCTGGGTAGGCCCGCCAGCACTTCTTGAGCAGCAACTTGGCCTCTATAGGATTAGGGTGGTCCCTGCATCTTGGCCCGTCAGGTTACCGTTACCCGGGGGCAGGTTTCGGGTTTGTAATCCATTTTGACCTATCAAGATGTTTGTGATTGAGAGTTCGCTCAAGGCAGACGTGCTTCTCCTGCCAAGTACAAGTAAGCTCGAGTAACTTTCGGTCTTTGAGGGTACTTGTACAGTAAGTCCAAAAGTACCTACCGTGAACTTAATTCGCCCCGCCATGGGCAAACTTTGAATTGTTTCTGACCTTTCGCTGTCTTGGTTTCCGGCCAGTTCACAGCATTCGAAGATGATGCGAATATAGTAACAAGGGCCGAGCACCCTACACGAAATACAGAAGAGGTATAACAAGATAGCTGAGCGCTGTTGGCAAATTTATTAGTCAAGCTGTGGTTTGTTGGTGGCCTGCAGAAGTAAATTGCAGGAAGTGGTAATGCCTAGATGGACAGATTCTGCGCTTGCTGCACTTCCATCAACACCGAAACCACTCACGTGTTTGATGAGCGAGACCACAAGGTTATAATGGGTAATGATAGACAACCTTCAGCACACCAGTGTGGCTATCGCTTGCTGCATGTCCTCTCGACGGTCTGCGCATGGGCAGGTTCAACCTCGAGGGTCAACCTCGTCGCTTTCCCGCCGGCAAGTATCGTCCAATCTTGCCCCTGCTCAACTCGTATTCGCCCGTTGCCAATACATATGGGGCTGATTTCGACCAATCAAGTCGATTTCTAATCCAACCTTCTTCATGCGAGTGCCACAGCCTTGCTTGGTGATCGCGCCATGTAGCTTGGAGGGAAAGCTACAAGGTCGGTGCATGCTGCTGCCACGCGCAGAGGTTCAAACTTAAACCGTCGTTCACTGTGGAATTTTGAGTAGCACAACGATACACTATTGTGCCGTCTATGTTCCATTGTGAAGGCTGAATTTCATGTGAAATACACGCTCTCCAACACTCGCATCACCCACTGCCAAGTGTATGGGCCCGGATCACTTTGCAGCCTTACCACGGTTTTGCCCTCTTCATCATTGCAAGAACGAAGTTCGAGCATTTCTGGTAGCAAAGAGATGGAGCCGGAGTCTAGATTGATTGCAGACGACCACAGGGAGTCACTTCCACCCTACCATTCTGAGCCTACTCGGACCAGCCAGTCCAGCCAGCCCCGCCGTACATGTTCGGCCATCTTCACCTTGGTCAACGATCAATGGCTTGCACAGACGTTTGCTGCACTCGCCGCTGTAGCATGTCTCGTTACAACCGCTGCTGTGCTCCAATATCACGATGGCAAGCCTGCTCCAGAATATCGCTGGTCCATTACCTTAAACACCATCATTTCCATTCTTGCTACAATTGCGAAAGCAGCCATGATGTTCACAGTTTCTGATTGCCTTGGTCAACTGAAATGGTTGTGGTTTCAGACATGGCGGAGCTTGTTGGACATGCAGACTTTCGACAACGCGAGCAGAGGACCACTCGGGGCCAGCCATATATTCTTGGGGCGTCTTGGCCTGACGCCTGCTGCTTTCGGAGCGGCTATCACACTGGCTGCACTAGCTTTTGACCCCTTCACTCAGCAGCTCCTAACCTACCCTCAAGTCCCTGTATACGTCGATTCGAATCTTGTTTCGACCAAGCAGGACCGGTTTTTCCTTACCAACCCCACCCACGACGTAATACAAACTGAACAGGCAATTCAATTGGGTTTATGGACTGACAATTTCGACCGGATCTTCACCTGTCCGACTGGAAACTGCACGTTTCGTGCTTTCGAATCTTTGAATTGGTGTAGTCAATGTCAGGATGAGCAAACCTCGAGTTTTTTGGAACCATGCAGCATCCTCTTCAGTCAAAACGATACCTGGGATGATGATGGGTTCGCATTTCGCAATTGCACGTTGAAGTCGAGCATAATCGGTGATGAGACTATACAGATAAAAGCTATCGACAGCACATTCGGCGGCTCGATAAATGACATTGCAGTCACCATACCAACCTACCAAATCAAGCAAATATCTGACATCAGAAAAGAAGCATTCGCTATGGTTGGAGGGCCAGTGCTGTCTCCCATGGGATCATGGGTTTTCCTGGTATTTCGTGTCGAGAATTGGTTGCTCGTAGTCCAATCTCAAACCGTTTGTTCAATAGACTTCTGCCTACAAAATGAGACGCTAACTGTGCTGAACGGTCAGGGACACTTCAACGGATCTGTACCCATTTATGGCGACAAAGATCTCCGACAGCTTACGAGTTATGATGAGCGCACAAGTGTCTCTTTTATATGTTGGAGTCCTCGGAACACAACTGATAGAGTCACAGCACCTTACGAGATGACATGGAATGGGTTTGACTCGTTTGTCGTGAACGATACTCATTTCGCATTTTGTGGCATTGCGTTGTATGGTTGGTGGGATTGGGATAACGTAATCAGTAAACTGATTGTTGGTGAGCAGACAGGTGTGCTGGATCTTGGACCGTTCAGATGGGAAGACAATTTTGGAGTCCTCGCAGACGCAAACGAGACGACTATATTGTGGGGCGGTGGTGTGTCACAAAACGGCTCTGTTGCACTTACGGTAGACCATGTTCAGTATCCTAATACCTCAACTCACGGCCTACTATCAGCTCAATTCCGCGGACCTGAAAGCTTCATACAGAATGTCGCTGCCTCCTTAACGAAAATGGGTTGGAACTCGGTTAATGCGACAGATATTTATGGCAAGCTGGGCACGGCGCCAGTAAGCGTCCGAGTGCGGTGGCCATGGTTGATTTTACCGACGGTACTCACTATCATGACAGTCCTATTCCTCGTACTGACCATACATCTTACACAACGTGCTCAATCTCCCATCTGGAAGTCTTCAACCAATGCGGTCTTATTTCATGGATTGGATGCAGATTACGACACGAACCTCCAGGACGTCTCTGAAATGAACGAACAGGCAGCAGACACTATGGTACGACTCGCAATGCTGCACAGACATGGTCGAATAATGCTTGAGACGTCTACGAAATCCTTTGAACTGAAACATCCACCCAACTCTTCTTCCTCAACTGTCGATGACGGTAAAGACGACTAAGGCACACGTTACTTACAACTTGCGCGCTGCTCTCTATACACGCTTCGATTTATTCCATCTACTTTCAGCCGTCCAAGCCAGAAATGCTAAGTACGAGCAGGGTTCCCAACCGACCTCAACAAAGGATGTATGGACGGATTTGAAGGTGAATGGGATGGTTTCGTTGGATACCGGTTACAGGGAATGCTCAGGTACAACCTACGTCGCTAATGTCAAGGAAGAATTCATCATCCTCTTTCTAGGCCAAGATGTCGTCCTCCCCAAACAATGCATTGTCCCATTCAAGTACGGAAATAGCTGATCATCCCAACCACCCTACGTGTAACTCAACTCGTAGCTACCACCAACCATCCGCATCAATCTACATAATCATTTGAACGCAACATACCATCCACCCATTGTCTTCCACAGCCCAAGAAGTCACCTTCCCCCAGTGAATCCTCGTCCGCTTCTACCTTCGTCGCGAGAGCATACCATACAACGCAAAAGTTAAACTTCCTCAACTCCATTTAGTGAAACAGATAGCCGGACAGCCAGGAACACCAAAAAAACAATTGACAACCAGTATTCGCTGGTAACTACATACCTACCTACCCACCCATCTATAACCAGTCAGAAACCTCTTGCGTCCTAGGTAACTTGATCGGACAGGAATATCTGTATTCCACCTGCTACCAGTAATAGTCGATTACATACATAGACAAGCCATGATCCTCGCCACTACCACTCCAATACCTGGGTGAAGTAGTCGTCTGAAAAGAAGAAAAAACGAGTAACAAGAAATGGGCCACGAGATGAACTTTCTGGGAAAGGACGGGATGTTTTAACATAGGAAGTGCAGCGCTCTGGTACATTTTTCCTACGTAGGTATGACGCTGTTAGGATGCGTAGACAGGATGAATTCTGATCCTGCTGTGTGGCGAGGCTACGTGAGTGTCTTGACAGAAGCCCCACGGTATCAGACCGTTCACCAGAGGAAGCGAAGTGACTTGTATACTTCATACATGTAATGCTTGATCGTAATATAATAGAGTAGAGTACATACCCATGGTCTACGTATCTAGCCCGTCAACCAGGTCCCGTCCTTCGCCTTAATGTACAGTCTTATATTGCAAGTAATAGTACAAATATATTCAACCACCATGAGCGTCGATCTCTTGTGCAGTGGGGGTTTCGCTCAACTGACTGCCCACATACACCATTATGGATCGGCTTTTGGTGGAATAGTCTTGTGGTTGTCCTGTGGCCATTGAGCTGAGTCGAGCTGAGTTCGTTTGGGTTGAGTTGTCAGCTTCCGGACAGTTTCACCTTCCTGCCCTCGTGCAACCGTAACTTTGCTTCCTCCCCATCTAGTTCGCATTCCACATCTTACTCTCTCTCTGCCATGTAAAGCCAGAAACGTAGTGTAGTAGTACAGTATCTCCAAACTCTTTTCAAACACATGCCATGCCACGCCTACTTTCAGTACGCCATCATCTCAACCATTCGTACTCCTCCAATTTATGTTTCTCACTACTCGCAAACGCACCCCCAAGATACTTCTGCGCAAACTCAATGATACCGCTGCTCGTGATCAACCAAAATATATTGTTCCTAATCCAAATCCCCCACTCTGTCTGCGGCGCCATAATCGTGCTTACACCCGGCGGGATCTTGTGTAGGTCTGTAATGATCGGCCTCATGGCTTTCTCATACCCCGCTAGTCCGGCGTCGATGTCACCCTTGTGCTTTGCGATTTCACCAGCGAGCACGTAGGCGCCTGCTAGAGCGAGTGTTGTGCCGCCGCCGGTGGGACCAGGAGCGTAGCCGGCGTCGCCTACTAGGACGAAGCGTCCTTTATAGATGGAGGGGACTTTTACTTGGACGATTTCGGAAGCGTAGAAGTCTGATGAGGAGAGCATGTGCGTTAGGACGGAGTCGGTTATCCAGCCTGCATTGCGGTAGTGGTTTGCTACGTATTGCTTGAGAGTTGTGTTGTCGTTTTGTTGGACGGCAGTGCGGAAGGAGGAGAAGGAGGCGCTGTCAGTGGAGGTGTTGGTGCTGCGCGGGAAGGATAGAAGGCCAACACGGTTTATGGTGGCTGAAGATGGGTCGGGGCCGATACCCATGAAGCGTCCACCTGGAGCGCTGTAGCCTTGCGCTATAGTGCTTCCTTGCAGTAGGTCTTGGGGGATCGAGAAGTATGCAGCCCAGGAGTTGGTGGGGTGGATGTAGTCTCGTATACCGCAATTGAGGCCTATAGCCCGAGTTCGTGAGGTGGCACCATCACAGGCAACTACTAGGTCGTATTGTGTTGATGGTAGACCGTTTGCGAATTCGACTGTGATGGGTCCATTGTCTGTTCCATTGTTCTGTTGGATTGAGACGACTTGTTCGCCGAAATGGTAGTTGATGTTTTCGTTGTCACTGGTCATGTCGTACAGTATCTGAGCTAGATCGCCGCGAAAGATCTCGTATTCTGAGATGAGAGATTGCTGATCTGGATTGCCGGTTGGTCTGATTGTACCATATCGTTGGCCTGTGGTGTCGACCCAACTCATACCGTCCATTCTTGTAGTCTTGGCTCGCACGGCAGCTTCCATACCTGGGGTCCTTCGCATTACGGTTACGCCGGCGGTGCGGATGTCGATGTTTTGACCACCGGTACGTAGTTTTGGAAAGCGTTCGATGACGGTGACAGTTGCTCCGGCTTTGGCTAACCAGTAGGCTGCTGTTGGGCCTGCAACAGAGGCACCCACAACGAGAACCTTCAATTTAGACATTGGATCTGAGATGGTTGTGTAGCAGATATATTTCTCGTAGGTCGGCTGCCAGTATTGAACCCCTTATGGAACGATTGATGGCTGACCGGTTGTATTTATATTCCACGCCATCAGCTTGATCAAGGCTCATAAAATTGTGGTAGGGACATGGTAGAGGTAGGTCGGTGACATAAGCAGATCTCGAATACATTTGTTTGAGATGTGTCGGGCCCGAGCAGCGACGCTAACGGCCCGCGATCAATCAAAAATTACTGGAAGACACCGACAGTATGGAGCCGATTCGGAGCGCATTAAATCTGCCGAAACAACGTTATGAAGTCCTTGACTAGCAAGGATCGAGTATGAACTAGTATTGGGAGCGAAAAGTATCATGTATTGTGGTGTGTCAGAAGTGTTTACATGAGTGTAGAGCACGAAAAATCAGATAAATACCACGTCATTGGTGACTGCCACTTTTACATGTAGAGCTTAACAACGTCATTGATGTGTATTCTATCTCAACTTATCGAAAATACGGTAAGATTGATTTACTTGGCATGTACATTGATTCCCATTCATCCACATTTACCACGACATGGAGGAAGTTATGCATCTCGATAGCAAAGCCGTTGTACGTGGCAAGGTGCCATACTATTCGGACTAAATTGTAGTAGATGGACTGTGTATTTTAAACTGTAGCAGAGTCGGCAGATTTGACTTGGAGCATTCATCTCAAATCACCAGCTTGGAGTAATGTGACACCCGAGAATCGAAGTGATCGTATATGCATGCAGGATCAATTGTAAATCGCCTCAACTTGCCATTGTCTACAATCTCGTCAAAAGCTGAGAGCAGAACTCCGACACCGTACGAACGTGACCTTTCTCGCATGACTCGCAAAAGAAGTGATGCTAAGATACGAAGACGGGCCACTACCTCCTAACCAAGAAGCTCAAGCAAAGGGTATATCAATCTGTTTTGGAATCCTCCTCCATCAAAGCAAACTCGGTCGGCCATTTGATCGTCTCCCTCCACGCCGAAGTATCAACATCTAATCTAAATGGCATACTCACTTCCTCTTTGCTTTCCTTCCTTGCTTCTCTCACATCCACCATCCTGCCTAGACCTGTCCTCGCATCTCCATTCTCAGCCAGAACTGGTACATTGCCGTACCCGCCAGACACTGTCCTTAGATTGTCCTTTGACTTCCGCCCCGACCCCAACATTCCGACGGTCTCGTCGAATGATCCTGATTTCCTACGTATTATATTTTGCATGCTGGGCGTGCGGCGCATGGATCCAAATTTTAGCCTGTCGAACATGCCAGGTCGACGGGGGGTTATGTCAGGAGTGGTTGTTGAGCGTTGGGCTTGACTTATGGCCGTTGTTGGACGGGTTGGTGTTTGGACACTGGCGAGGCCGGGTCGTGGTGATGGTGATGGCGATTGTTGTTGGTCATGTTGTTGCGGTGATGGAGGGCTCGGTAACTCCTTGATGAGCTTCGTGAAGAGATCATCGATTTCGTCGGTGTGGTTTTTTGAGCTGATTTCGAATAATTTCTTGCATTGGAGGTTAACTGCTAAGCTCTTTGCTTCGGACAGGCTGACTTGGCGTTCGTGCTCCAGGTCCAGTTTGCTGCCGACAAGGTAGACCGGAGCTAAGCTCGGTGGTGATGATGAGTTGGAGAACCGGTTTTGTGTTGACTTTGCTTGTGTTTGCCGTAGAAGTTGGTAAAGATCTCGTGTGCCAATGAAGGAGCCTCTATCGTCGATAGCGTACATCAATATAAAAGCATCTCCAACCTCGAGTTTGCTGTGATTCTTCGCGTCTGCAAATGAGAGTTCGACGAGGCATGGTTCTCCATCGATTGTGATTTGTTTGTGATTGACTTGATCGGCTGATGGTTCATAGCTTTCTGTAACGGTTGAATGGATATACTACAACCGGATATCAGATGTGTGCAGCAGGAATGACGCCAGGTAATGCAGTAAATACTGTACAACCCTGCTCTTGAACTAACCTTCCGAATCAGAGTTCTCCGTCCGGTACTTGGTGCGCCGACAATAACAACTTTGACCTCGCGTGGTTCTTTCGACATGGTTTAAAAGTTGGATGGGTTACAGGACTTGGTTTGACAGGTAAAATCAATGATAGACTTGGAGTATTACACTTCTTGTTCCATCAAGCTTCCATATGTGATGCAGATCGTATTTAGCGACGAAATCGTCATGGCTGGGATCATGGTCAAGCTTTAAACAAGTGTCAAGCTTATTGTCCATCGTGCCGAGCGCTAGCGGTTCGGGCTTAGGAAACCATCTTCAGGGCATACATATGAATCGTCCTAGATGAAGCTTCCTCAATACGAACTCCTCAAGGGAATTTGAATTAGTCTTGAAAAGACGATCAAAGTTCAAGTGAGTGGTATTTCAGCTGTCCAGCGGCCTATTGCAAAGGAAAGTACGAGCCAAAAACCTAATCGACTAACCTGGAAGCTACTAGTCTTGGCAGCTGGTATCGAGCACTAGAGAATTACATAGAACAATGTACTGCACAGGAGACCGTTGAGATAGTATTACCATGTGACTGCACACATACCGGATTCGAGTTGAATAATTTCAGCTTCGTATTTCCTCATAAGGAGGAGACAAAGATGACTCGATCGATCTTCCTAGGTATGTTTCTGAAAGATGCCTCCAGTTCACCTGCAGCTGGGTATCACAAAAACCCTTCTGATCATCCTCTTCATATAACGAGGTCTCACTAACATGCTCTTGTTTACTACATAGTCAAGTGTTCCAAACACTGCCTCACTATGCTCTGAACGTTGACTCGCTAAACAGTAATATAAATCAAGTAAGAGATGCTTCGTTCGGGCCGACCACGTTTTGCCGATAACATGAAAACGAGAAGTGCCGTTATTTGACAAAGTGAGTAATTAGTAAATGACATGTACTTTGTCATCGTTTCGTCGCGATGCATATTGAGGTTATGTCAGCATATCAGAATAACAGCCGATCATGATCCATCCATTTCGACCGACTTTTGTGGTGGAATAACCGAATCGATCGAGTTCATCGTAACAGTGCTTGACGCAGGTACCGGAAGCCTATTCGTCGGCAGACTGCTGGCTCGACCAGGCACCATCGTGAATGGAATGCTGAACGCTGATGCGGATGATAGGCGTGACGCTTGACTGCCTCGACGGACAGGTGCTGGAATCACATCCTTTACATAGCTAGGTGGACTTTGTTCCATGTCTGGTGTGGCTGCTTGCGGAGCTGGAAGCGGAAACGCAGAAAGCGAAACCTCGCCAGGAGAAGGCGGAATTATGTCGTTCGCATCCACACGGGCTAGCGCTGGGTTTGGAGCTGTAGTACCAGTCCCTTGTGAGTTGATAGAACGGACAGTAGGGAGGTCATTCTCCGTGTTCGACCGGACTACACCAGCCACTCTGACTGGACCACGGCTCATTTGCCCATATTCCGAATAAGACTTTCCGCTTATGCCAGGTCTAGTACGGGTTCTTGGCGAAGAAGTCGCTGCTGCGATCATGGCAATTGCTGCCAGAGATGGCGATGAATGGTATTGTGTCGGCATTGCTTGAGAACCTGGTATCTTGCTCTGCTGCTTTTCTGCTGGTCTAGTTGTATCACGTGGTGTGTCTAGATCTGAGTCAGTGTTTTCCAGATTTTCTTGCAGACTTTCCTGGAGCCGAAGCAGCGCTACAGTCGCTTCTGACTGCTTCTTCTTGAAAGCTGCTTCGTCAAATATGGAACGGGGCCTGGGTTTCTTGGGTGTGTCAGATATTTGTTTGCTGCTTTTCCTGCTGCTCTTCCGCTCCGTTTGCTTCTCTGGTTTCTTGTCGGACGCAGTAATGGTCGTTGGTTTCTCTTCAAACGCGACCTTGTTGACCGATTTCGCCGATCGACTGCGATTCTTTTTATCAGTCGAGGAAGATGCCTTCATTGCTGACGACGCATTGATATCCTCTCTAGGAGATCTCTTAGAAGCTGCTGGTGATCGCTTACGCTCGGTCAATACTTCGGTTCCTTTCGTAGCTGGTTTTTCGACAAGGAGTGCGGCGAAATCTCTCGTCTTAATTTCCGGCGTAGCTTCCAGGTCAATAGGACCGGCTGGGATAGCAGTCCTTGCAGACCGACGCGCCGAGTCAGCACGACCTTCAGCACGGTTGTCATCCTTTTTCCTATCTCTTCTTGAGACTATAGCAGTCCCTTTCGATGTTCGGGAGTCAACTGCATTGGGCGGACTTTGGTTGACTTTGGGTAGAGGTTGTGGCATTGCCTCAACATCGTCAGGCGATACATCAGCAGTCGCCTTCACGAGAGGTACGGTCGCCACAGACACCTCACTGTCCAGCTGCTGCGGTATAGCATCCAGCTCGAGAGCCTTTGATGTCGGGGGCTTAGATTGTTGGTCAGGTTGGTTAACGGGCATCTGCAACGATGTAGACTGGACGTCTTGTTGTGGTAGCGCAATAACCTGACTAGATCGAGGCGAAGTGGAAAGAGTGCTAATTGGTGAAAAGGAGAAGGTCCTCGGTGGTGTCGTAGACGTTAGAGTCCGCACAGGAGAGAAGGATAAACTTCTAGATAGTGGCGGCTTTGATGACTCTTCCGGAAGTGGTAGAGCTTGATTATCAGCCGCTACCACTGCTTCGTCGTTGTCAGAAATCATTTGCGATTGCCTAGCAAGCTGGTCTAAGTCAAGCACTGGCTCGAACGCGGAGGACCACCTGGATTTAGGTACTATCGGGTCCTTCTCGACCAGAATTTTGGTAGGTGAAGGGTTTACCACTACCGCGGGTTTCAATTTTCGAAACGCTCCAGTATACGCATCGTCGATCTCTGGTGTGTTCATGTAAGAAACTATAGAGAGTACCTCGGCATCGTCGTTGGTCAAATCCATTATTCTTCGAGTACCAATAGTCGTTAACCTCTTGGCAGATGATGTGGTACTCATAGTCGATGAAGGCCGTAAGAGCTCGAGCCTTCGTGTGTTGTCACCATAAGAATCATTCCTTTGAAGAACGGGTGCCGTCGACCTCGTCCGTGCGCGAGCCTCATCCAGAGACATTTGATAGCTTGGCGTTCTGTCCAGTTTTCGGTTTGTGCTTTGCCCTGAAATTTGATAGGAATATTGCGCCACTCGTTCACTAAGTTGAGAAATTGAGATGTCGGACCTGCGCTTGTTAGGTGAGGTCGTGTTCGCGTATATTTCGGAGATATGAAGACGGCCATCTTCTCGTGGTAAAGCGTGCCGAGCCTCATCATCACCAGAACGTTTGAAGCGACCTTCGTGCGTATGTAGTTCTAGGTCCATGAATCTCGCTCTTTCAAGCTCATTCTCGGGTCGAGCTCCGGTGTCATTCCTCCCCATTGTCGTGGCAAGAATCCGACTAGAACGCTCCCTCAAATGTGCTGGTGAATGATTTGTTACATGCTGCGCCAGGCCAGGATCCTGATGAGCACGATATGCGGTAAGGTTTTGAGGTCCCTGATGCTTTGGCGAGTCCTCCGGTGGGAGTTGTGGAAAGTAAGACGTTACGAGGTCAGGGGGACGACTAGCACTCTTCACATTCTCCGAAACATGCGGAAACCGTGACAACGAAGCACGCTGGACGACGCTCCGACTAGCATTGCGGGTGGCGACCTCTTCCTGATACTTGGAGGTCGGCTCATATCGAGGGTGAGCATCTTCGGTCATGAGTGGTACAGAGTCAAGATTCCGCTCTGCTACATCTTCATTAAAGGTAGTACTAGCTCGGCCTGACTGACCTGCTATGGCGAAGATGTCGACATATTTTCCAGTCTTGAAGCCGAATTGCTGTGATGAGGAGGCAGTCCATCGTGGTGGTGAGTAAGTTATAGAGTCGGCAGCTCTATCCAGAGCTTGCTGGAGACTCTCGACAGTCCCCGGGCGAGGATTATTCAGAAAGGGTCTGGATACTCCAACTGTGGTAGGCTGCACGCGTCCACTTGGTACTGCAGTGCCAATGTCTGTCGATGATTTTGGGTAGGGTAAGTAATCGTGAATGAAATTCCTGTCTAAATCGCTCGGACGGGAGACTGTTGCTGATGGCCTTGCAGCCGACGAGTGCCATGGAGTGACAGGTGACCTTGGTCCTGACTCAGCTTCGGCGAAGGACAGGAAAGAGTCAGCTTGACCCTTGCTTTTCCTGCGCGAGCGCAGCCTTCTGAAAGCGTCCATTGACAGTATGTAAGCCTAATCAAGCGGGAAACCAGGGCGATGACATGGCGATGGCACAAGCTGCGATATTGTGTCTCAGCTGTACTAGGTCGCCGCACTTAGCCTAGTCCAGGTTCGATGACTTTTTGTTTGTGAAGTGTAGTGTCAGGTCAACTTTCGTAGCTCCCGTGAATCAGCACTCTTGATGTGTTCATTCCTGATATTCTCAAGGCCGCTTGGCAGGAACACCATGACACTGTAGACGGAGAAGCAAATATGCTAGGTCAATACAAGATTCGCATTACCCACGAGTGGAATTGCGATCAGGATGTCGGTATGCTGTTGACGAAGGAAAGCACGATACGGTGACTACGCATCGGGACAAATGTAAAGAGATCCAGTTGCAAAAGTCGACGGATAAAGGTGTTTCGGTGGGCCCTGGGAGGAGCTCTGACTGGCGTCGATCGAGCCTCCACTAACATCGCGTTTCGCCTGATCCAACGCGTTTCTTCGCGCAGATTGGCCATCTCAGTCGAGCGGTGGCAATGGTGCATATCACGGTAGAAATGAAGCGAGGTTGTCCTGCTATCAGGAGAATTGTTCGCGAACAATACCTTGTTCAACCTCCATGTTGCAGTCTGCACGTCAATACAAATCATGCGCTTACTATCGACGACCAGTGCAGAAATCTGCTGGTCTTCTGCACCTAAGCACCAAGCGAGTGCAGAGAATCAGATGCTTTTTCACTCCAGCAGATCGGAACAGCGGGAATGGTGGATGGTGCATACAGAACTAGCTGCATCTAGGGCATCCAAGGTGTCCTAGGCTTAGGCTATCGAACCCCAATCGAGAGAAGACTTTGCACTAACTCAACTTGTAACCAACGGAGGCACGCCTTGATCCATTTCCAGACACACTGCGGTCACGTATCCAGCACAACGTCTTTGCTCCGACCGCGACGCTACGGGACTCTCAGGTTCAAGATTAGATATTCATTAGCTCGAGCGTCAATGATGCGCATTAGTCGACCATTTCCCAAGGCTTACGAGAGCCCAGACATCACCCAGGGAAACAGTTGTGTTGGGTACTTTGGAGCACTGTGGAAGTTCGATGCAACCACAAAAACCTATCAATTGTGCGGAATAGTGTAACTACAACGACTTGTCCTTGCTGCTCCAAGATTGCCACGAAAGTCGATGACGGTCATTTTGATTCGCTGTAGGAAAACAGTTTGGTGTTCAATTCCCGCCGCTCTGCCAAACTGCGGGTCTGCAGCGCTCCGTAGAATTATTTTCATTGATTCGTCTACTAACCTACAACCTTCATACCAATAGGCTACAATATGAACCACGCTACATTGCTGTGTCGAACTCGGGATTCACCCACGATGGCTGGCCGCTATTCTGTCGAAGAACCGGTCCAAATTTTTGCAACCCTGCGATCACTGGCAGTGCGCCAAACAGAACGATGATTCCTTGACCCACGAAGCACCATGTCCATCCTGAAGAAGCTTGCCAAGGTGCAATGAAAAACTATATGAACAATCGTGTCAGCTTGTTGTGTCCACAACTCGTGTAGGAGAGCGCACTTACCGGATCGATGAAGGCTGATAAGTTCAAGAACACACTGTAGAAGGTAATCACACTCATACTCTGAAGTGGATACGCGTCCACAATGTACGAGCAGATCACCGTGTTACCAACCTGAATGCCAGCCGCGAAGAGGAAGAAGGCGACTTGTCCAACTATCCAGTGATAGCCTCGGTCGACACTGACCCCCCAAACCACAAGTCCAATGAAAGTGAGGAGCCCAGCGGGATATGCTAACCAAAGTCGCATTTCTGCTAGTCGATTTCCTCCATTCTTTCGCGCGAGGCGAGCAACAATAACGTCCGAGAGCTTACCACCCACCAATACTTCTGCAAACAGCGTCCCTAACAACAAGCCGATCGAAAAAAGCCCTTGCACCACGGAACTGTAGTTGGCATATGCTGCTGGAAGCATCGTGATGACACTCAGCACCCACCAATACCACAAAAAGCAATAGCTTAGAACAGCTACCACCACCGCCGCGAGTTTGAAGGTTAGTACGAACCGAACAATGCTATCCCACGGCTTCGGATGCTTCAACCCAGGAACCGGCTTGATAATGTTGATGAAAGGTAATTGCTTGGTGCGTGGAAGGTGTGACACGGACGCTTCACTTCGTCGTCTTGCGGCTTTTTCCAAGTCGATTGGACCCTCGTCGCTACTGTTCGCCACTGATGCGTCTGTCAACATTCGATTTCTCGGGTACAATGTTTCCGGCATGAAGGCAATTTCAAGCACAAATAACATCCCAAACAGGATTGCTGTGAACCATTGAATCCATGCCGCACTGACAATGTTTAGAAACCCTCCAAAGATTGGCCCCACCAGAAGGCCAGAATCGATGGAAAGCACCCAAAGTCCAACCTTGCTGCCACGTTCGTGCTCGAAGAACATATCGTTAATTACTGCCAGACCAACGGTAGCTCCAGGGCTGACACCGAGACCTTGGAAGAATCGAGCAGCCATGTAGCCTCCATAGCTGCTCGCTTTGGCAGCGCCAATTGTTGCACCGAATGCCATGAGCGTACCAATCAGGAAGATGATACGACGACCATATATTTCAGCCAAGGATGACCATATTAGCGGACCGAATGCAAGACCTAACGCTGGTATTGCCACTGTCCAGTTCACTTGTGAATATGAGGCCTCGTATTGATCTTGCAGTGCTGGAAATGAAGGCACACTGCAACCTGTTAGTTCTCTGCTGAGATTCGATATGGGTAATGATATCTTGACTCACGTGGTGGTTGTTATGTATGTGAACATAAAGTATGAGAACATAACAATGGCAAGGATTGAGTGCTTGCGAAAACTCGACCAGTTCAAAGGATCTAGAGGGTCTGACGTTGGCTGTGGGTGAACGCGGATGCCATCACGAACAACGAAAGCTTCATGAGCCTGGACTATATTCTTTTCCTTTGCAACATCACCACCAAAGACGTCCTGGGTATCATCTTTCTTCGAGAGCTTCTCCTCCATGTCGATGGTTATCGCGCAGTGATCTTCAATTGAGATAGCTCGAGTTGCGAACCACAGATTTGCAGGTCTTGGTAGGTGTTTTTTTTGGTTGTCAGGATGTAGTTGAGGTACGTGTACGGTCTTGGGAAGGATATGAATGGTTTTGACATACAGTACAGCAAATCACGTATGCGGCTTGAGGCTAGGCGATAAGGATCACACCAACGCCTCAACGCATAAGGCAATCGATTACTGTAAGAGCCTGGAGATTTGGTAGGTACGCATTAGCCTAAACCACATTGAATCGCTTCAGACCCATGTATCTGGTTCTGGCTAATGCGTACTAACTACCGCGTCAATGTTCAAATCTTCACAGTACATCACGCCCACCCTTCTCTGCCATTCATAGGGAACTCAAGAACCATCGCCCTGGATGCACCTTGGTGTATCACAAACTAAAGATTGTCTTATCAGAGAGAACTACATGAAGAGGTGCTTGCTCGGTAGTTTCACAAAGGTGACGTCTGGGGTATGGATAGCGAGGAAGCCTTAAGATCCAGACTCTATCGTATCAGCCAATGTGGTTTCGGGGGTGTCAGTGCAAGTATGAAGAAGATTGCATCGAATTGGATGAGATGTGGTTGAGCACTGACTTGTAAAGATAAGAGAATGACTTGCTCTGATTTGCAGATTGGCCTGCAGCGGCTAACCGTTTTCGGCATGCAAGTACTACGATCCCTATCATTGATTTCGGTACTCGGGTTTTGTCCATTCTTACGTGTGGCAATGACTGAAGGCATACTCTATCGCTTCTGGGCCATTGTGGGACTCATATCTCTGAAGTCGGGTGAATGTTGAGACGTGCTGACGGAGATAGACGGCTCCTATATTCGGGGGATGCCTTGGCAACAATGTTGGTTGTTGGGAGATCACACTGCCTGCTTGCCTTGAACCGAGTCCCAATGATCACTCTGACTTAGTTCTTCTCCAAGTCCAAGTTCAGTGAGCAACAAGCAGTGAAGATGGCTAGAGAACACAGCGACGCAATCGAGCCTGATTCCAAACGTTCATCTACCCAGGCTGCTCACCAGGCTGCTCAGCATGATAGTACAGCAGATGAGCAGTCACCGCTGTTGTATAAGAAATCGGACGACCAAGATGATCAGCAATCGACCAGTCAAGAGGAAGGCGATCTTATGGATATATTACCAGAGGACGAAACACCTGCAAGAAAACTTGTCTTACACGAATTCTGGATACTTTTCAAAGGCTCAATTCCAGTAATTCTGGCTTATACCTTACAGAATTCCCTACAGACAATATCCATCCTCATCGTTGGTCGGGCATCACCACAAAACTTGTCGACAGCAGCTTTCTCTTACATGTTCGCCATGTGTTCGGGCTGGTTGATTGGTATGGGCGGATCGACTGCACTGGATACTTTGGCCTCTTCGACTTTCACTGGCAGCAAGAATAAACACGACCTGGGCGTTCTTCTTCAGCGATCTTTTGTTGTTTTGACCTTGTTCTACATTCCCGTCGCTATTCTTTGGACCGTTTCGGAACATCTATTCCGAGCCTTGGGACAGCCTGATCAACTTTCACGGGACAGTGCCAGATTTTTGACATGTTTGATTCCTGGTGGACTTGGTTATATTTACTTTGAGACGATGAAAAAGTATCTCCAAGCACAGGAGATCATGCGTCCGGGTACTTATGTTTTGTTGATCACATCTCCAATTAGTGCTGGTCTGAACTACCTTTTCGTCTACACTTTTGGATGGGGAGTTTTTGCAGCTCCCTTTGCCACCGGTATCGGTTACTGGTTATCGTTCCTGGGTCTTGTTCTCTATGCTCGTTTTGTAGCAGGCGGAGAGTGCTGGGGAGGTTGGACCAAACGATGCTTGCAAAACCTTGGCACTTTTGCCAAATTGGCAGCCCTTGGAGTTATTCATGTTGGCACTGAATGGTGGGCATTCGAGATTGTGGCACTGGCTGCCGGCCGGCTTGGTGAGGTGGACTTGGCTTCACAGAGCGTGATCATGACTGCTGACCAGGTCTTGAACACCATACCATTCGGAATTGGAGTTGCAGCAAGTGCTCGTGTTGGCAACATGCTCGGCCTGCGTAATGCGAAAGGAGCAGCAAGATCAGCCAACACAGCAGCTTGGCTGAGTATGTTCATGGGGTGTGTTGTTCTTGCTATATTGCTAGGAACACGGAACGTCTTTGCCAAAATCTTCAACGACGACGAAGATGTGGTCAAGTTAACAGCGAAAGTGCTACCTTACGTTGCTCTGTTTCAGGTCGCAGATGGTCTGAATGGTAGTTGCGGCGGGTCACTACGAGGCATGGGCAGGCAACATATTGGAGCCATTGTTAACCTGGTTAGCTACTACTGTATTGCTCTGCCCTTAGGTATATGGCTTGCATTTCACGGTTGGCGTCTGGCAGGACTTTGGCTTGGACAGTGTATTGCTTTGTACCTTGTAGGCTTCCTCGAGTGGGCAATCGTCGCCTTCAGCAATTGGGAACATCAAGTCAAAAAAGCGTTCGAGAGGATGGACAAGGACGAGGTGATGGAAGGTGGGCATGCTCAGCTTCAATCTGAGGCAGACGCAGACAGCCCAAGCCCTGTGGCCAATGGACCGCAATGATGCCAGACACATTACATATCATGCTCATGAACACAATTTTTCCCACAGCTTCAGGTCAAGACCATGCATAATTCATCATACCAATTCCGATCCGCTCACCACACCGTTAGCCTTGAGCATTCTTCTGTTCTGCTTCACTCAGCGAACATCGGCACAGACATATTACTCATTTAGGCAGGAGACCAGGCCGACTCCTTATCTGATAAAGCTACAGTATTTGTGATTGGTCAAATTCCTTTACCCCGACCTCATCCCACTCACCACTATCTTTACACACACATTCACGAAACAGGGATCACAACGACGGCGAAGAGTATCTAATGCTCCATATCGTGGTACAATTCTACAACACACGAACATATCGGCTCTCACTCCGCACCGGGGAAATGCTTGCACAGAACTTTCGAAACTCTCTACTAGACCGGCCAGATAGGCCATGATGCATATCTTACTGCGTATCTTCACTTACTGTCACAGCTATTCGTAACTATGAATTAACAGCTCTTCCGGCAGATAAAGATGACGCCTGTGTGGCCGTTGGTGACATACTGAGCTTAGCAAGCTCAGACTGGGGAAGAGCTCCAGCCTACCATGTGACGTTCGAATCCGAGAGGTGCTCTACAGCTCGAATAGCACAAAAGCCGACATATCTGTCTGCTCAAACTGCGATTTCCTCGTAAGCTACCTGACAGACACGTTCCAAGATGTTTTGCAAGCATATTTCCCTCCTCGCTTTGACCGCCCTTGTGGCAGCTCATGGTGATCATGAGAATCAAACCCCCATCGAAGGACCACACAAATCGTTGTGGTACAATACCTTGCCCGGCGATGGTGGCACTCAGGTAAACACCAGCAGCTTACTACAGGAAACGTACCTGACCCGGACTACAGGCAGATTCAGTCTTCTCTGGCATCTCAACCTTCGGTCGTCTCCCATACTTCCCATGCCTTGCGAGCGATGCAGAGAAATATGATATTGCATTCATAGGCAAGCACAGCAAGTCAGACACAGAACTCGACAGCAACTTACACTCACTCAGGTGCACCATTCGACACAGGCACTTCGTACAGACCAGGAGCAAGATTCGGTCCAAGCGGGATCAGACAAGGTTCTCGTCGTCTCAACCTATAGTACGTACTTCTCCTGTCCTACATTAAATGGAATAAAGGCTCACGCAAGCTTGGGTTTAGTGGTGGCTACAACGTGTAAGCAAGCATCTGAAATACAACGGCAACGATCAGCATACTCACAACGGTTAGGCCACAAGACATCAACCCCTTCAACTTCTGGGGTAAAGTGATTGACTGCGGTGACATCCCAGTCACATCGTAAGCCATTCCAACCACACCTTCTCATACATACTAACATCCCAATCAGCTACGACAACGCCTACGCCCTCGAACAAATCGAACAAGGCCACCACACCCTCCTCACCAGAACCCCCGCCACAGCAAGCAAACAAATCGGCCTAAGCAGCAAGTCCAAGACCCTCCCCCGCCTCATCACCCTAGGCGGCGACCACACCATCACCCTCCCTCTCCTCCGCTCCGTGACCCGCGCCTACGGTCCCATAACAGTAATCCACTTCGACTCGCACCTCGACACCTGGAAGCCCAAAGTCTTCGGCGGCTCACCATCCAAACAAGCCGCCATCAACCACGGCACATACTTCTACCACGCGGCGCAAGAAGGCCTAATCGCAAATGACACCTCCATCCATGCCGGCATCCGCACCACCCTCTCCGGTCTCTCAGACTACGACAACGACGGCTACTGCGGCTTCACACGCGTCGAGGCCCGCGAAATCGACACCATCGGCACATCCGGCATAATCAAACGTATCATCGAGCGCGTCGGCACCAAGAACCCCGTCTACCTATCTATCGATATCGATACGCTAGATCCCGCTTTCGCGCCTGCGACTGGTACCCCAGAGACAGGTGGCTGGACGACGCGTGAATTGAGGACTATTATTCGAGGTTTGCAGGATATCAATTTCGTGGCGGCGGATATTGTGGAGGTGGCGCCGGCGTATGATACGAATGCTGAGTTGACGACTATGGCGGCGGCGGATGTGTTGTATGAGGTTATGAGTCTGATGGTTAGGAAGGGGCCGTTGACGGTTGAGGCTAGTGAGAGACGCGTTAGTGAGGTTGGGAATTGGAATGAGAAGGAAGCGGTGAAGAGTCAGGAGTTGTAGAGTCTACACTGCACTGACACTGCACTGCTTGGACGCTGGACGGCATTGGGTTCGTGGCTGCTGATGAGCAAGGAGAGAGGCCAGATTGCTCTTGGTGCTCATCTTATCTCGTCTCCTTATATCATGTCATGTCATGTCATGTCAGTGGGATAGGATGCAGCACGTCGGCCATGCTACGTGTGCTATGCTGCTCACACAATGCGGTGAATCCAGCATGGAGGAATAGAGATATGGACATCTAGATATACATAGCAACTCAAAATATTATAGTGGGTGTTTACATCACTGTCACCACATACGTACATGTAGGAACTTATGTGCTCGTCTTAACATGAAAACATGTACTACGTATACCATACATACCACGAGAGGGATAAAAGCAAGTCGTTCCGTGGGTACGTAGGTATAATCTGCCCATACAGCACGCCAGCATACATTCCATTCTGCATACAGGTATCCCAACCAGGGAAGTAAATTACACCCCATTGTGTATCCACGTACGTATGTAGTTCATATCGTCCCAACTACACGCTTGCCTAGCAAGACGTACTAAAGAAGAGTCGTGACTCGTGATTGAATGCACAAAACCCGTGATTTTCAAACCATACGCAAGCACGCAGGAAGGTGCTCTTCATCCTTCAAATAACGATATCAATCGAGAGTGGCGCATGTGTATGTGTGAGTACGTATTAGTACACAGTGAAACGAGAACCACGAGGACTCGTCCCTCCATACCACAAGGCACTTGTTGTAACTTTGTCAGGAAAATGTCACCATCCGCACCCTACATCGCGCCACTTGCATTGAATGCAATCCACGCAGTCTAGTACAACATGCCAGTGCATCAGATACGACATCATCCCTTCATCAAGTCTACTTATACAGTACTGTAGCACTACAGTACCTACCTATATAAAGTAAAGCTTCAAAGCCACTGCCAACCTACGGTCTGGCTCATCAAGCCCGACACTGCACTGCACTGCACTGCACAGCAACACGATGATCCGGAAAGCGGAAGCGGATACGGAAGCTGCGGCTGGCGGTTCGTGTTCGTCGGTACGGGGAGATATGGGTACCTTACTTTAGTTAGGTACCGTATATACTAAGGTCTGCATGTACTTTGGTCCGCTGTGCTGTGCTGTACTTGTGGTATTGTAGACATACTGTGATGGCGGGAGCATGTTATCTGCCTAATAAACCCTCAGCTAGTCGTAACACATAACGTAGCCATATACCGTACTGCACAGCCACAATACTGTACACTCCAGGAACATGTACAGTACGTAGTTCCCCAAAAAAGCAACGTCCCCGTCATAAGAAAAAAACGTGGCCACGGACCCCGTTATGTAAGATATTACCCCCAGGAAATTGAGGAGAGGGTTATGATTGGAGTGCTGAAATCCGCATGGACCTTCGGTTCTCGATGGAAGGAAGTTCAGTTTTGGGATGTTTTTGGTCCATTTGTGTCAGGGAAAATTTTGAGTGGTCATGCACTGCACCTGCACTGGATTGCGGGTGCGGGAGTTGCGTTACTGGTGGAGGGTGTGTTGTGGTGGATTGGTTGGTCGGTATATGAGGTGTGGATGGTGAGATTGCTTGGGTATATTGCGTGTGTAACTTGAAGAGTGAGGACATGAGATGTTTTGAACTACAGTACTTACTTACATACATAATCATATTGTTACTGTTTCATTTTGTGTTTACCATTGCTCTATTTACCATTTGTCTACTTGGAATCGCGGCTCCCTCAATACTTAATTACCTAAGCTGTTCTCAAATAAAAGGACCACCTCAATAACATGGCTACACTACCACGACGACAAAAACCCACAGCAGACCTCCTACCTCAAACTCAATCACAATATGCTTCACACCTTTTTCAGACGTCCCTATTCAGTGACTGCACTATCCGTTCCGGTTCGCGAATATGGCATCTTCATCGATGTATTCTGGCGCCGCGATGCGAGTTCTTCTATACTTGCTTCTCGGGTGACTTTGAGGAATCGTCCTCGGCTTCAGTAGATATGCATGACGACGAGCCGGGGACTGTTGGTCGCATGTTGAAATGGCTTTACACATTGGAGCTATCGAGAAGTGAAGGCAGCTGGACGAGCGACTTGCAATTATGGCTGATGGCAGACAAGTATGGTTTGACTGGGTTGATGGATGATTGTCGAAGATTAATTGTTGAGAAAGCGAGGAGTTGTGTCAAGGATGAACAGGCATTCGAACAGGCAGTTGATGGTTTCGTGGAAGGTATTGAGGTACTATTTATTGACTTGCCGGATCGAGATGATGTACAAGCGATAAGAGAAGACGTGGTGGAAATTGTGGCGCGGATGATTGCGAAGAAAATGGGACAGTTGCCGGTTCTGGAGGATCTGATGAGGGAGATTCCTGGATTTGGGAAGTTGTTGATTCAAACTCTTAGCAGGCAAGGGAAGCAGAGGAGACGAGCTTCAAGTTCATCACTTGGAAGCATTTCTGTTGGCAGTGGGAGTTCTGCGAGTTTGCATTCACCTCAACCTGAAAAGCTTCACATTCCGATGAACGAGGATTCGGAGGAAGAGTTTGATTGAAATTCTGTGTTATGTCCAAGGAAGACAAGGGTGTGATTTTTTGCGTCTCTTCCACTTTTGCTCTGCACGGAGTTGAAGTCTATACCGGCCAATACCATCAAAGGTCGAAGTTTTTTGAACATAGATTACTGCAATGCTTGTCGAAACATAAACAATGTGATATATTCTTAAGTCTTCCTCTTTTTGGCACTACCCATATCCGAGCCAGTTTTCGTTGTAGCTGTCTCTCCTACTACAGCATACTTCTTTCCAGCTGCTATTGTTGCATCTCTTTCTTTCTCCATCTTGGCGATCCTCTCATTGATTTCCTTTTGTCTTGCTTCATCATCTGTTCCTGTTGCTGCTCTCCATGTGCGAACGACGCGTGGCCAGAACAGAAGAAAAGCACAGAAGCAAACCACCAGTCGCAATACAAATTGAAAGGTTGCTTTATTGAGATTCAACGTTGTTGGCTCGTGTATACCGAGAAATGGCACGGCGAAAGGAATTTTGATTTTGATCCTGTCATCTTCTACGAAAGCCATGGTGGTCAGGAATTCGGTATGTTGGCCGCCGATGAATTTGATGGTCGCAATTGGATGGTGACACTCGTAGTGTAGCTGTGAAAATATGTACAGTTCTCCAAGTCAAATTGGTTGTGAAATGTAAGTAAGTCCTATCAGGGCGAGGTAGATGAGCAGGAAATTTGTTGATCATAAAGTGGGGGCACGTCATTTTATAGCAACAAGAACAAAACGCGTCTCATGTCCTCAACGCGTTCGTGTCTGACATTTATCTGCTCCACGATCCCTGCTTACGGCAGACGCACAACCTTAACGGCTTCGTTGCGCATGCACCAGCAACATGCCTGAGCCTGTCGACGAAGATGCGCAAATGACAGATCGTCTGAAATCTACATTATGGTACCATGTTGGGAAGCTCGTCGATGAGGAGATCATCAATCTTGGTGTTAATGCTACACCTCAATTCATGGGCGCTTTGACAGAACTCTTGTGGACCCAGATAGGTAAGAGTCAAATGTATTGTGATACATTGTTGTTGCATAGCACGGACTGACCTGTGTAGAAAACGTTGCTCAAGATCTCGAGTCCTTCGCTAACCACGCTGGTCGTAGCAAAATCAAGGTTGAAGATGTCCTCTTACTTGCACGCAGAAATGAAGGTCTAGAGAGCATTCTAAAGCAAAAGGTTGAAGAGATTAAGGCAGACAAGGAGAAGAAAGCGAAGCAGAAGAAGTCCGCTCTGGACGACGAGACCTGAAGCGTTCCACATAACCACACAGAGTGGGAAAATTTGGTACACGCCAGCCACGTGGTGGAACGACGGTGAAGTGTCCAATCCAGCACATTTCAGGCGATTCCAATTATTGTGTCCACTTGGAAAACAGTTAGGCTAGGAGCTCAAGGCAGAGTTGATAAGTCCAACCACAGTGTCTGTCTTTACCAGCCGGAAAAGGCCGAGTAGCCGGACGTTGAAAGCCGCTTCAACATGTGGACGAGTCCAGTGAAAAGACTGAGCTCGTTCTCCGTCAAGTCTCACAAGAATGAAGGCTACATTCTCTAGTGAAGGTTGAGAAAGCACCGCGCAATCTCATATTTAGGATGTTGAGGCTGGTCAGCATCTTATAGTGCAGTGGTTCAGAACACATCAATTTCTACCGCTGTTGAAACCGCCAGACTTCGAGAATAATCTCTCGCTATGCACTTTCCCGATAACCGACGACCAACACAAGTCGGATGTTGGAGAAATCTCCGATATTCACATCCCACTGGTCGTTGGTCTAGCAGATCTTCATGCTCAGAACACGCCATCATCCGCATTTTAGCCTGAAAACCTTACATAATTCCTCTCTTGTGGTCGGGGTTCAATTGTGGGGTTGGAGCTAGTGACACATGTTTGCTCCTCAAAGTCTTTCGGTACAACAACAACTACTGGCTGATTTGAGGAGGCATGGATTCATATGACGCTATACCAGGGACTTCGTCCTCTCTTACTGATCACAACCAAATGTGAGAGTCTCATCTGATGAGAAACATCCTGAATTGATCACTTCTTGAAAAACCTGTGCCTCTTTCGGAATCCATCTTCCATAATCACACGCCTTAAGACTGCTATAGCTCCACGACCTTGCTAACCTTTCAGATCAAGTTTCAACTTTGTAACATACAAAAAGCCAAGATGTCGACCATGACAGCAGTCCGTTTCCACGGCCAAAAAGACATCCGAGTTGAGCAGGTACCAGTCCCCGAAACCAAGCCCGGCTGGGTCAAAATATCACCAAAATTCTGTGGCATCTGCGGCACCGACTTACACGAATTCCTCGGCGGCGCCAATCTGATCCCAGAAGGTCATGCTCACGCCATCACCGGCGAGACACTACCACTCACAATCGGCCACGAATTCTCCGGCATAGTCGAAGAGGTCGGCGAAGGCGTCACGCACGTGAAAAAGGGCGACAAAGTCTGCATCCAACCCACCATCTACGACGGGGACTGCCGCGCCTGCAAACGCGGACTCGTCAACTGCTGCGACAAAAACGGTTTCATCGGCCTGAGCGGCTGGGGCGGCGGCATGGCCGACTTCACCACCGCGCCCGCGAGCGCCGTCAAACCCCTCCCCGACAATGTATCACTCGAAGTCGGCGCGCTCATCGAGCCCCTAGCAGTAGGCTGGCACGCCGTCGCCGTATCCCCCTTCAAAAAGGGTGATGCAGCCCTCGTCCTAGGCGGCGGCCCAATCGGCCTCTCCGTAATCCAAGCCCTAACAGGAAAAGGCTGCACAAACATCATCGTGTCCGAAGTCTCCAAACGCCGCCGCGAATTCGCAAAACAATTCGGCGCACACCACGTCATCGACCCCACAGCCGTCGACATCGTAACTGAAGTCGAAAAACTGACAGGTGGTGAAGGCGCAGACGTAGGCTTCGACGCCGCGGGCGTCCAAATCGCAGTCGACACCGCCTTCAAAGCCATCAAAGCCCGCGGCACGCTCGTGAACATCGCGGTCTGGGAGAAACGCGCATCCTTAAACATGAACGATATCGTCTTTCGGGAGCGCGCGTACATGGGCATTGCGACTTATGCGCTTGGTGATTTCGAACAGGTTATTGATGCGATTTCGAGTGGGAAGATGAAGCCTGAGGGGATGATTACGAAGAAGATTCGCATGGATGAGATTGTGGAGGAGGGGTTTAATACGCTTGTTGAGGATAAGGATAATCATGTTAAGATTTTGATTGATTTGACGAAACCTATTGCTACTTGATGCGAGGGAGGTGTTTGAGTGGAAAAGGCCTGACGAGTGGGCGCTGAGAGGAGGGGAGTAGTGGAAGGATCTGGGTTGCAGCTCGCTGCGGTTGACAACATCAGCTTGGAATGCTCTACGCTGTACTAGTATCCTACAGTAATCACATGTGTAAGTTGGAAGCTTTGTCTAGGTGAATTATTGGAGTTGAAAGTGGACACAATAATTGGAATC
>Ga0181464_1000081_pt1 | contig 27149 bp, 30 predicted proteins | sample InSIn2gowninarea_FD_119074 | JGI IMG/M metagenome (GOLD analysis project Ga0181464, IMG submission 119074) | Clean room microbial communities from NASA Spacecraft Assembly Facility at Jet Propulsion Laboratory, Pasadena, California, USA -... ...
CTACAAGTCCTCCAATTCTGGGGGAACTTAAGCCAATTTTTCCTCAGAATTGGGGGCTAGGAGGGCAATTTAAACACATCCAATACTTTTAAGACAACCTCTTATAGTTGTTGAGGCGCGAACACTCCTAAACGTTGTAATAAAACTTTTAAAGTAGTGTAAGTTCCCAAAATTAAACCCAATCGCGCCTGTGCTAATTTGGGCGTTTGGACATTTGTTTTGCCAAAAACTTGGCAGTGACTATAAAAATCTGCAAAAGCTTGACTTAAATTTAAGGCGATTTTGAGCGAGTAATTTCTAGTTGATTGTTTGCAATAATAAAGCTCGTCTACAACTTTAACAAGTTGAATAATTAAAGCATACTCAGTTTGATGACAAAACTGCAACTCCTGCGTACAACTCAACCAGGGCAAAGGCTGCGGTTGATTAATAATTAAAATACTTGTTGTTTGGCAAGAGAAAATTAAGTCAGGAAATATTGACCTAATTTGGTTTGTTGTTATAGTTTCTAAAATAATTAAACCTTCTCTTTGAGCCAACTCCATTAAGCAATAGCAACGTGCATAAGCATACTGAATTGCAAATAAACTCGAATTATTCTTTACGGGATTATAATATTCTGGAATGGGTAAGTTAGCTAATGTCAGTGGTAAAAACGGCAAGCATTGAAGCCAATTTGCTAGTCTAAACTCTGTTGGTTTTAATTGCAAAAAACCTGGTGGGACTACATCAAGGATAAAATCTTGCAGCTGGGCATTAGTTTGAGCGTAAAAAATAGCAAAGTCTTTTGCTATTTCTAAAGGAGGAGTGTTTACAAGCTTACTGAATATAAATGCTACGTTAGATACATATAATACTTGACAGGTCTCTAGAGATCGGTAGGATGTAAAAATTGAGTAAACTTCCTGCTTTAGACTATTTACAAAATAGTTATCCACAGCATTATTTAATCTGCTCAAAGCTAGTTGCTTAATTGCAGGGTAAGCAAAAAATAATTGACAATAGTGATAATCTATACTCAAGTCAACCTGCTTGAACAAAAAATAATCAATTCCATACTTTTTACCGATGCGATCGTTAATGGATCTATGGCATATATTTTTTATTACATTATTTATCAACTAATTGCTGATTTTTATTTTCCTAGATTGAATTACAATAGCTACAATTTTACCAACTGTAAAATCAACTAAACAACAAGTAAAGACAATTACAAGTATTTGAATAAATGTGTAAATATAATTTAGCTCGACAGCTTAAATAACCCGATGTTTTTGTATAGACCTATCATCACAGAAAATCGGTAACGACTGCAATTAATGTAACTTTTCGCGCTTTATTGCCATTTGCTTTAAATTATGCAATCCCCATCTTTTTCAGAGCCATCACGACCTTTTTTAACTTGGCAACGGATTCTCGACTGGGCTAACGAGCATTATCGATGCCGTAGTTTTAGTAAAGATGAGCGAATTCCTGCTAGACCTGGATTGCTGTATTTAGTCCAACGCGGTGCAGTAAGACTTGTAGGCACGGCTCAACCTAGTACCACCGCAAGTCAATTAATGTCTCGGCGAATTAACCGCACTCCCGAAGAAGCTTTTTTGGGCTTTGTGGGAGCAGGACAGCCCTTTGAAATTGTCGCTCAATCTCCTTTTACACTGCAAAGCTACGCCCACGTAGACCAAACTTCTGTTGTATGGATGTATTGGCACGACTTAGATAACTGGCCCCACTTCCGCCGTGAAGTGCTAGACGCATTCCGTTATCAGCACCAACGCAAGCTTTTATGGTTAAGTGCTTTAGGTCAAAGACGAACAATCGATCGGCTGCTCGGCTTTTTGACATTGTTAGTTGAAGAATATGGCGAAGCTTCAGTTAGTGAAGACGATCCAGAAACTTTACGCGGCTACTACTTGCCTTTTCCTCTTACCCACGCTCAAATTGGTAGCGCCATCGGCTCTACCCGCGTTACTGTTACCCGTTTAATGGGTAAGTTGCGGCAAAAGGGTTTATTAATTAATCAAGGAGATAACTTAATTTGTTTGCCTGCTGCTTCAATAAATTTAGTACGGCATTAAGATTAACGAATTCTTACAAAACCACTTTGACTAATTAGTTCTTGCCCCTGATTTGACAAGAGAAAATTTACATAGGCTTCTCCAGCCAACTGCTCGGTTTGACCATTTTGCTTGACGATCGCAAATAAATTCCGAGTAATGGGGTACGCTCCCGATTGAAAAGCCTCGGTATTTAACTGATTGCGCTGGCTGGGGCATTGAGACAACGGCACGAAAGGCTCTCGGTAGGGGGCAACTAATTCGTTAGCTTTACGCCCCAGGGGGATCGGTTTAATCGTACATTGAGGTATGACTTCGGGGGCAGAAGCATAGTAAATTCCTCCAGGGCTACTAGCCAGTTTTTGCAATGCTTGAGTAGTAGTGGTGATGTACTGGACGTTGGCAGCAAACTTTTTGTTCCCCAAAATTTCTTGAACGAACAATTCCACTGTGCCACCATCATTAACAGGGCGCGAAAAAGGTTGAATGGCAATATTTGCACCCCCTAATTGTTGCCAGTTAGTTATTTTGCCTGTATAGATAGATTGGAGTTGATCTATAGTCAATCCAGGAATATTTAAGTTAGGGTTGATAGCTACTGCCAACCCATCAATAGCAATAGGAGTTTGTTGGAGTTTAAATCCTCGTTTTTGAGCGCTATTTAGCTCCGAGTCTTGCAGACTCCGCGATGATTGAGCAAAATCTAGTTTGCCATCAATAAGCATTCTAATTCCCGTTGAAGAACCTGGTGCAACGCCTGTGGGAGTAACATAGCGCAAACGAAATTCGGGACGCACCGCTTGAATTGCCGAATCTACTCTTAAACGAATAGGGGCCCAAGAAGTGCTGCCACCATAATTGAATAAGCCGCTAGGGACATTTTGGATTGCGGCAAAATTGCGATCGCTATTGGTAAATAATTGAGCATTGGGTTGGTTATTTCCGTCGTTAGCGGGTGACGGAGAATCTGGCTCGTTATTAGTGGGACTAGGGCTATTGGTAATGACTTGACTCAAGTTAATTCCAGACTTTTGAGTAAACCACCACAATCCGCCACCGACAAGACCCACAGTAATTAACAACGCAAAAATAAGTACGGGAGTTTCATTTTTTTGAGACATAAAGCAATTGGTGTAATGGTTGAGTAATGCCCAGCATAAATTTAACTTTATAGTTTCCTAACTAGCGAATACTCACAAATCCAGCTTTAGCAATTAATTCTTGACCTTGGGATGTCAAAAGCAATTTGGCATAAGCCTCTCCTGCTTGCTGGTCAACGTCTCCATCAAGCTTAGTAATTACAAATAAGCGACGAGTAATTGGGTACTTGCCGCTTTGAAAAGCTGCATTATTTAATTGATTGCGCTGCTGCGGACACCGAGCGAGTTCAACAAATGGCTCTTGATAAGGCGCTACAAGTTGCGTTGCCTTACGACCCAAAGGTAAAGATTTCACCGTACATTGGCTGACAACTTCTGGCGCAGAGGCGTAATAAATACTGCCGGGATTAGCAGCTACGAATCTCAAAGCTTGCGTAGTTGTACCTACAAATTGGACGTTGCTACCAAAATCGGCGCCTGCTAGAATATTTTCGGCAAAAAATTCAATAGTACCGCCTTCATTAATTTTGCGCGAATAGGGAACAATTGGTAAATCGCTTCCTCCTAACTGTTGCCAATTAGTTAATTTACCCGTATAAATTTCTCGCACTTGAGCTAAAGTCAGACCAGAAATATCTAAATTAGGATGAACGGCGATCGCAATTCCATCAATAGCTACGGGTATCTCTTTTAGAATTAAGCCTCTTGTTTTGGCACGGCTTAACTCTTTGTCATTAATTGAGCGTGAAGATTGAGCAAAAGCCAGTTGACCATCTAATAGCATTTTAATCCCACTACCCGAACCCGGAGAGCCAGAGGTGGGATCGGTATAGCGCAATCGAAACTGAGGATGAACAATTTCAATTGCTGGATCGATTATCCCCCGGATGGGGGCCCAAGTTGTACTACCACCACAACTAAATAACCCCGTCGGCAGGTCAGTTACTTGGGCAAAAGTATTATTCGCCGCATTAATTGGCTCGGCTTGATTTTTAGTTAAGCTAGTTATTTTAATTCCACCCTGAGCAAACCACCAAATCGCACCAGCTACTAAACTTAAAGTAGTTAGTAAAGCTAAAACCAAAATAGTGGTTTCCTTTCTTTCAGACATACATGGGTAGTAATTATAGTTAGCGGAGAAGTCGAGCAAGTAACTTGTAAATCAATTGATATAGCGCAGTTAAAGCGATCGCAACTAACGCCGCAACTCCTGCTAATAGTAATACAGCTTGCCAAGCCCTAATTCCTTGCCAACTGAGGACAATTTTATGCAAACCAGGCATAAATAAAACACCAGCCAAGGTAATAGCCGCAATAATCAATAAATCTTTGCCCTCAATCCAGCGCCGCCACTGCACAAAAATTAGCCCGACTAATAACACTAACCACGCGCCCGTACTAATTAAAATTGTGCTAGAAAAACTTGCCAGAGCGATCGCGATTAATCCCCCTTCAAAGCCAGTAAAAGCCCCATTACTTAGTACCTCTAAAATTGAAAAAGTAGGGTGCCGCACGTTAATAGGGCTAGGAGTGGGGGGTGTGGGAGTCGTTTGGGTAGTTGGAATGTTGGTTTGTGGTGCAGGGTTCGCTCTAGTTCCAGAGGGTGTGGGGTTCAAGGGGTTTGTTAAAGCATCTATTGCTTCTTGAGCAGATTGAAAGCGTTGATTTGGCGCAGCTAGTAGCATTTTTTCTAATACTCTTGCTAGGTTAGAGCTAATACTTACTTCTTTTTGCCAACTCCATTGATGGCTGTAACTATCAAACAATTGGGTTGCTTCTTTCCCCGTCAGTAACATTACACACGTAACGGCTAAAGCATATAAATCGGTAGATGGATAAATCTGCCCGCCAGACATTTGCTCTGGAGGTGCAAAACCCATTGAATAAATACTTGTAGATGCCTTACTGGTGGCGGTACTGGCTACTTGTTTGACTGCGCCAAAATCTAGCAAGTACAAGCGTCCGTTGCGGTGACGCATAATGTTTGAGGGTTTGATATCTCGATGAATTGAACCGCTATCGTGAACGAATTTCAAAACTTTAAGAACTTCTAATAGTACCTCTAGGATTTCAGCTTCGGAAAACTTGCCCTTTTCTTGCGATTCTTCTTCAAGGTTTTTACCATTAATAAATTCTTGAACTAAATAAAAAAATTGCTCCTTTTTGGGGGGCTGGAGACTAGGGACAGTTAAATCGAAGAAAGCAAATAAATCTGGTATTTGGTTGTTTTGATTGCCAATTAGTTCTAAAACTTCCGCCTCGCGCTCAAATAGTTTTTGTGCAGTTTCTAATTGCTCTGGCGTTAAATTGCCCGCAGGCTTAAACTGCTTAACGACACACTGACGCAAACCTGGAGTATAGCGCGCGCGCGCCAAAAATGCTGCTCCAAAGCCTCCCCGTCCTAACAACTTTGATGGTATGTACTGCCCTAACAAAAATAACGGCATCCCGCAAGTATTACAATACTTTTGCTGCGTCATCTTCAAAGTTGCCGGATCGTCTAAATCAGCAAAATTATTTTGCGGACGGGGACAACTTGAACGAGTGCAATAGACTTCCATAAGTATTTATTAGCTTGGCTGCTTTTATAAGCAAGTTATTTGTTTATAACTTATGCAGATTAACTTTTAGCTAAAAATACCGATCTCAGCTTACAGAGAACTTGGCATTGGGCGATCGCTTATTTCGTCAATTACCTCCGTAAGTAATGGCGGCGTGTTTAACACCTCCTTATTCCACCCTGGGGTAGCAAACTGGGGTAAAACTTCTCGGCTAAAAGCTTCCGCAGCTTTCGAGCGGTAGCGATTGGGATTAAAAATTAACCATAGCGTCCGTTTCACTACAACGCCCTCAATAGGAGCGCAGTGCAGAACATCCATTTGTAATTCTTTGGCGATCGCGCTTAACGACACAAAAGCCGCCCCCAGCCCTGACTGTACGGCGTTTTTAATGGCTTCAATTGAATTGAGTTCCATTTCTATTTTTAAGCGCCGCGTATCAATTTCGCAACGAGTCAATACTTGATCGATAACTTTACGAATAGTTGATTGAGAGTCAAGGGCAATAAATTGTAATTTGTATAAGTCATCTCTTTGAATTGTGTGCAGTTTGGCAAAGGGATGAAATACAGGTAATATCAGCGCTAGTTCGTCTTCGGCGTAGGGAATAATCTCTAATGATTCTTGCAATTCGCTCGGTACTTCACCGCCAATAATTGCTAAATCTACCTGTCCGTTGGCGACACTCCAAGCCGTGCGGCGAGTAGAGTGGACGTGTAGTTGCACCGCAACATCGGGGTACTTTTGCCGAAATAAACCGATCATTTGCGGTAATAGATAAGTTCCGGTAGTTTGAGACGCGCCGACAATTAACGTCCCGCCTTGGAGATTTTGCAAGTCTTCAATCGCGCGGCAAGTTTCTTGACATAAAGTGAGGATTTTTTCTCCATAACTAAGTAAAAGATAACCAGCTTCGGTTAACTGAGCGCGTCGTCCACCGCGATCGAATAAAGGCACATCTAGTTGCCTTTCTAAGTTTTGCACTTGGAGACTAACGGCAGGTTGAGAAACGTATAAGCTATCTGCGGCACGCTTGAAGCTTCCTTCAGCAGCGATCGCTTTAAGAATGCGTAACTGATCTAAAGTGAAAGGAAGGTCAGACATACGGCTACCAAGATTTTAAAAAGCGGTTGCGGAAAATTTGGGAAAAAGGTTTTTTTCTACAGATTTTTACGGTAAACAAGCAAAAAAATACTACCTTGCTAAGGATTTAGATTTTTAACCGACCAAGCCAAGAAGCTGCGCTAAAAACTGACCCTAGCACAACGCTATTCACATTTATGCTACTAACCGTTGGCGATCGCTCTAGCGAAACAAGAATAACTTGTTAATTATCAGCCTAGTACAAAGCACGAACTAAAAATCGCTCGAGCTATTTATTCACCAATAAAATAACTATTGATGATGTACCCCACCCTAAAGAGGGATGGGGTTTCCAACTTCACAGGGAACAGCATCTAACAAAACCGAAGTTTTACCCGGTTGACTTACATTCCCTCCATTGGCTGTGTCGCTAGTTCCTAACGACAATATCCGCAAGCCTTCATTTCTGATAATTGATAGTTGCGTTGATATCGCGGTCGTGCAAAGTTTTACACTTAGTACAAGTCCACGACCTAACATCTAATGCCAAACTATCTACTTTATTCAGGCAGGTACTACAAGTTTTATAGGAAGCAAAAAACCTGTCTATTTCTAGATAAGTTTTTCCTGCCCACTCACACTTATATTTGAGCATGGTACAAAATTGACCCCAACTTGCATCACTGATAGCTTTGGCTAAATTGTGGTTGCGTACCATTCCTTTGCGGAAAGTTTGCGGGAGGCTGTACCTTCCGTAAACCTTTCCAAGAGAAACGTTGAGATTTTCTACTGCAATAACTTGATTTTCGTTAACTATCTTGCGGGATAGTGTGTGTAAAAAATCTTCTCTAACCCTACTAATTTTTGAATAAATTTTGGCTACTAGCTTTTTGGCTTTGTTCCTCGCAAAGCTACCTTTTTGTTTACGAGCTAAACTCTGCTGTTTCTTTTTTAAAATTGAGCTATGTTTTTTAGCATGGCGGGGGTTATCAAACTTGCTCCCATCGCTGGTAATACAAAAATGAGTAATCCTAAGTCTATACCTACTGCTTTAAGCGAACTTGAAGCCTGTGGCGTTTCTTTACCATCATCTACCAATACAGAAGCAAAATATTTACCATCAGGATTAAGAGAGATTGTAACAGTCTTGATTTGATCGTCAAACTTTCTTTCCTGTTTGCAGTAAATCTTCCCAACTTTGCCGGGCATCTTTATATAATCACCTTCTAACTTTACGTTAGATAGGTAACTAATTAATTGCCTGCCATGCTTTGACTTGAAATTGGGAAACCCTGCTCTTTTGTCAAAGAAATTCTTGTAGGCTGTAGATAAATTGAGTGCTACATACTGCAAGCATTGCGAATAAAGCATCACTCAACCATTCCAACTCTTTTTTTAGCTTAGGTAATAAGCCTTGTATTGCACCTCTAGATAAGCTTTTGCCAGACAACTTGTAAGTCTCTTGACACAAATTTAGAGAGTAATTCCAATACCAACGGCAACAACCAAAGCTCTTTGCTAAGGCTGCTTGCCGAACGCTTGTTGGATACAATCTAAATTTGCAAGCTCGATACATTATCATTATTGTTTAATAGTGATAATATTATATTCTAGGCTATAAGACAATGTCGCTACGCGGGTTTATTTGTTGGTAGCAATTCATCCCCACCTCATAGGAGGATGGGGAATTCTTGCTACACTGAGTTAAATTAATCTATCTATGGTGTCTAAAACGGAAAATCAAGATCGGCAACATCCTTTACATCGCCGCGATCGCCTGATTGTTGATGAGCTATTAAAATCTTCTCCAACCGATTACAATCAGGCCGAGCTTGCTAGATTGCGGATTCGTTACAATGGCTTTCCTGGCGCTAGAGATATTCAAAGAGATTTAGACTTAGTATTACAAAATTGGACTCTTACCGAAGCTGAGTTATTTGCCAAAACCTGCCAAATTCACGCCGAAAAACCCCTTTATAAAGGTAAAGCAAATAGGGGTGAAGACGAGGATTGGAGTTGAACAACGTTTTTAGCGTCAGCCATTCCAAGTAAACTATTTTAACTAGCCACTATACTTTATATGTCTGATTTTTTATTAGAAGTTGGTACAGAAGAACTACCCGCAAGCTTTGTTGCGGATGCGTTGCAGCAATGGCGCGTACTTATTCCTCAAAGTTTGACTCAAAATAGTTTGGCAACTCAATTAGTAGAAGTTTACGGTACTCCTAGAAGGTTGGCGGTATTAGTTACAGAATTACCCGTAAAACAACCAGATAGAGAAGAAGAAATTAAAGGGCCACCCGCTCAAGCCGCTTTTAAGGATGGAAAACCGACCAAAGCCGCCGAAGGTTTTGCCAAAAAGCAAGGCGTAGAAGTAGAAGAATTAGAAATTCGTCCGACAGATAAAGGCGACTTTGTATTTATTCGGCAAACTATCCCCGGACGCTCTACTTCAGAGATTTTAGGAGAAATTGCGACGGGGTGGATATTACAGCTAGAAGGTAAAAGGTTTATGCGTTGGGGAGATGGCGACTTAAAGTTTCCCCGCCGGATTGAAAGATTAGTTGCTTTGCTTGATGATACTGTATTGCCGATTACTCTAATTAATGGCTCGGAAACAATAAAGAGCGATCGCATAACTTCTGGTCATCGCGTTTTGCATCCGCAACCAGTTACCCTTAATAAGGCCAGTGATTATGTTTCTAGTTTGCGATCGGCATTTGTTGATGTAGATGAAAAAGAACGACTAGCTAAAATTCAAGAACAAGTAGAATCCGCCGCGCGAGATTTGGGCGGAAACTTGGCTAACTATCCGCAATTACTAGAGGAAATTACAAATTTAGTTGAATGGCCCTCGGCGGTTGTGGGGAAGTTTGACGAAGAATTTTTACTTTTACCACCAGAAGTAATTACAACGGTAATGGTGACTCATCAGCGTTATTTTCCAGTATTTAAAGCAGTTAGCGGAAATTTGCCAGGAGTTAGCGATCGCGCTCGTGCCAATAATACCCAATCGGTTGACACTTTATTGCCTTATTTCATTACTGTTTCTAATGGCGATCCGCTTAAAAGTAATATCATTGCGGCAGGAAATGAAAGAGTAATTCGCGCTCGGTTAGCAGATGGTCAATTTTTCTATAATGCTGATTTAGCCAAGCCTTTAGAAGACTATTTACCAAAGCTAGAAAAGGTGACGTTTCAAGAAGATTTAGGATCGGTTAGAGATAAAGTAGAGCGGATAGTTAAAATTACCAAGTTAATTAACGAGCAATTAAACCCGCCAGAAAGTCAAGAAATTGAACGCGCAGCTTTATTGTGCAAAGCCGACTTAGTTACCCAAATGGTTTACGAATTTCCCGAATTGCAGGGAATAATGGGGCAAAAGTACGCTTTAGCAAGTGGAGAATCCGCCGCCGTCGCCATTGCTATAGAAGAACATTACTTACCTAAAGGTGCAGGAGATGTAATGCCACAATCGTTACCAGGTCAAGTTGTGGGTATAGCCGATAGGTTCGATACTTTGGTTAGTATATTTGGCTTAGGAATGTTGCCAACAGGTTCATCAGATCCTTTTGCTTTGCGCCGTGCTGCCAATGCCATTGTTAATATTATTTGGATGGCTGACTTGCCAATTAACTTAGATGCTTTGCTAGAAGAAATCGCCAGCGCAGAAACTAAGGCGCAATTGCAAGAATTTTTTATTCAAAGAACCCGCAACCAATTACAAGACGAGCGTTGTATTGACTACGACTTAGTAAACGCAGCTTGCAGCGAAAAAGACGCAGAATATAATGTACGAGCGTTGACAGATTTATTAGATGTACGCGATCGCGCTTTATTTTTGCAAACTATCCGCAATAATCGCACTCTTGAGAAAATCTACGAAACCGTCAACCGTTCTACTCGTCTGGCCATACAAGGTAATTTAGACACTACCCAATTAAATCCCGAAGGCGTGGTAAATCCGGCGTTGTTTCAAAAATCCTCTGAATCTGCTTTTTATGAAGGTTTGGTGCAATTAGTTCCGCAAACGCAAGCAGCAAAGAGCGATCGCAACTATCAGCAGTTAGTCGCCGCAATAAGTGAAATTGCCCCCGTTGTCAGTAAATTTTTTGATGGCGAAGATAGTGTCTTGGTGATGGATAATGACCCTGATATCAAACAAAACCGCTTGAATTTGTTGGGTTTACTGAGAAATCACGCCCGCGTTTTAGGGGATTTTGGCGCAATTGTTAAAGGGTAGAAAGCTATGAAAACGGCTCATATAATTGGACTTGGCAAGTCGGGAATTGCCGCCGCTAGGTTGTTAAAGGGTGATGGTTGGAATGTAGTAATAGGCGATCGCGCTATTAATGAAACTCTCCAACAGCAGCAAGCAGAGTTAGCCACCGAAGGTATAGAAGTAAAACTAAATTACTCTCTAAATTTAGCGGACGGGGAAGCGTCAAAAATCATTGTTGTTAGTCCTGGCGTGCCTTGGGATGCGCCGATTTTAGTTGAAGCGCGCGAAAGAGCCATTGAAACTATTGGCGAGATGGAACTAGCGTGGCGGGTTTTAAATGATTCCGCTTGGGTAGGAATTACAGGTACAAATGGTAAAACTACAACAACAGCTTTGATTGCGGCTATTTTTCGAGCGGCAGGTTTTAACGCTCCAGCTTGCGGAAATATTGGCTACGCAGCTTGCGAACTGGCATTAGAGGCAAAAAACAATGGTATTACTCCTGATTGGGTAATCGCTGAAATCAGTAGCTATCAGATTGAGTCATCAGCGAGTATTGCGCCAAAAATCGGCGTTTGGACGACTTTTACACCCGATCATCTTAGCCGCCACAAAACTTTAAATCGATATTTTGAAATTAAAGCCCAATTATTGCGACAGTCAGAGCAACAAGTTTTTAATGGCGACGATGAATATTTAAGCAATCTAGGCGCTAGTTTTTGGCAACCCTCAGCGTGCTGGACGAGTGTTAGGGGTAAAGAGTATCTACTAGGCGATCGCAAACTTGGAGCTTATATAGAGGCTGACTGGGTAGTATATGGCAACGAACAAATTGTCGAAGTCTCCGCTTTACGGATGGTGGGGAAACATAACCAGCAAAACTTATTGATGGCGGTAGCGGTGGCGAAGTTAGCAGGAATTGAGAATAAAGCGATTGCCCAAGCTATAGCTAATTTTCCTGGAGTTCCCCACCGTTTAGAACATATTTGTACTTGGCAAGGAATCAATTTTATTAACGATAGCAAAGCCACTAATTACGATGCGGCAGAAGTTGGCTTATCTGCTATTGATGGTAAAGCGATTTTAATTGCTGGTGGCGAAGCTAAAGCAGCTGACGATAGTAGTTGGCTAAAAGCTATTCAAACTAAGGCGGCGGCGGTTTTATTAATTGGTAGCGCGGCTTCGCAATTTGCCGAACGTTTGCAGCAAGAGGGTTACACTCATTATCAAATTGTCGAAACAATGGATAAAGCCGTAACTAAAGCAGCAGAACTAGCACCGCAATACAACGCCTCTGTAGTTTTATTATCCCCAGCTTGTGCTAGTTTCGACCAATACCAAAACTTCGAGCAAAGAGGCGATTATTTCCGCCAATTATGCTTGGCTTTGTAGGTTTTAATTTAGCAATAACTTATAAGTTGCATTAATTACAACTTGCGCTGCACTTGTAAAGAAAGAGCGATCGATATTTGCCACTGTGTCGGTTGATTGGTGATAGTGAGGCGATCGCAAATTTGCCGTATCTGTAACTAAAACGGCTCCTATTCCTTGATACCAAAAGGGTGCGTGATCGCTGCGTAAAACATCTGGAGTAAATAAACCTTTGAGCGGAATAGGTAAAGTGATTGTAAGTAATTTATCGCTGTGGAAAGCATTAAGTAGTTGCAAATGTTCCGCATCCCCTACTACTGCTAAAAAGTCACCGCGATCGCTTGGGGGAATTATCGGCAATCCTGGCGGGTACTTTTGACAATTGGGAGTATAGCAACCAAACCCAATCATATCCATAACTACAACGCCGTTGAGGTTAGCTAAATTTGCAATATTTGCCGTAAATGCCAAACTCCCACGCAAGCCAATTTCTTCCGCATCAAAAAAGACTAACTTTAAAGTCTGTGGTGTGGAAATATTGCTAAAAATTCGAGCAATTTCGAGTAGTGTTGCAACCCCACTAGCATTATCATCCGCGCCAGGAGAACCGGGAACAGTATCATAATGGGCAGCAACAATAATGGTCCCAGCCTTTAGGCTTGTTCCTGGACGTTCGGCAATAATATTGATGCCGTCGGTAAAACGCTGTAAGCTTGGCGACCAACCGAGGTTTTTTAGAGAGGTAGTAATATAATTACGGGCAGAGGTGCGGTTTTTAGAAGTATAGCGATCGCCTTTGGCGCTACGCTGTGCGTAATCGCCACTTAAATTTCGCAGATGAGTAAATAAGCGAGTGTTAGATAATTGTGGGGTAGAAAGTACAGGCGGTGTAACTACTTTTTGCTTAATTTCAATCGACGCAGGTACAGGTTTAGGAGCAACAAAGAATTTACTACTAACTAAGCCCATACCTAAAAGTAGCAATAGCAAAAAGAGGATTAATTTACTCATTGAAGGGGCGATCGCACTTTTTCTAGGATAACAACTATAATTGCTTGCCTAAAACTCAATTCCTGGTTGAGCCTTTACTCCTTGTTCCCGGAAAGGATGTTTAATTAGCGTCATTTCTGTAACTAAATCCGCGCGTTCAATTAGCGCCAAAGGAGCGCCTCTCCCTGTAAGGATTAAGTGACTATCTACGGGCTTTTCCTCTAAACCAGCTAAAACTTCCTCAACCTGCAAATATCCCAGTTTTAGAGCTACATTTACCTCATCTAGCAACACCAATTTATAGTCAGGGTTGCGGATAAAAGTTAAAGCCGTTTGCCAAGCTTCCCCAGCTTTTTCAATATCGCGGTTTCGATCTTGAGTTTCCCAAGTGAAACCTTCACCCATAGCGTGAAACTCTAGTTGTTCTGGCCAAAGGCTAAATACAGCTTTTTCCGCAGGCTCCCAAGCGCCCTTAATAAACTGAACGATCGCAACTTTATAACCATGCCCTAAACTCCGCAACACCATTCCCAAAGCGGCAGTAGTTTTGCCTTTACCATTGCCTGTATTGACAATAATTAAACCTTTTTCTTGAGAAGCTTTGGCTACGCGCTCTTGTTGTACTTCTTTGCGCCTCTGCATCTTGCTTTGATACTGTTCTTCAGTCAGCGTTGAGGAGTTAGATCCGGCTACATCTTCTAGAGAATTAGTTTCCATGAATTTTTGACGAGTATTGTTACTACTAGGATGAACCAAAATTGCGATCGCCTACACTTCTAACGCGAATGTATTATGTATCTATAGCGGGCGCGATGGGAAATTGAAAGATGATAACGGTTATTCAAAAAGACATTACAACCCTAGAAATAGATGCCATAGTCAACGCCGCTAATGAATCTTTACTAGGGGGTGGTGGTGTTGATGGTGCTATTCATCGCGCCGCCGGGGCAAAATTATTAGCAGAATGCCGCAAGTTGAACGGCTGCGAGACTGGAGACGCTAAAATTACCAACGGCTACAAGCTTCCTGCTAAATGGGTAATTCATACCGTCGGGCCAGTTTGGACGGGTGGAAAACAAAGAGAAGATGAGCTATTAGCTAGTTGTTATCGTCGCAGCTTGGAACTAACTAAAGATTATCAAATTAAGCAAATTGCATTTCCAGCAATTAGCACAGGCGTATATAGGTTTCCCGTAGAAAGAGCCGCAAATATTGCTGTTACTGAAATTCAAAAATTTTTAGCTACTAATAACCATCTAGAGCGAGTAATTTTAGTTTGTTTTAGCAAAGATTCTTACGATTGTTACCTAGAAGCCGTGAAAAAACTTGCCGAAAATGGCTAAATTAGATCGGCGCATACATATTAGAGAATCAAAACAATGTCAAAACTGGCTAGTAACAAAATTGCCCCTACTCCTATGCAGCCCGAAATTGGCGTAGTAGATTTAATTGATAATTATTTCACCGCCTACAATTCCGCCCGTCTGCGAGAAATTTGTCACCTGCTAAGTAAACAAGTCCTCCAAGAAGGAGTTACTGTCGGAGTTAGCTTGTCTGGCGCAATGACTCCGGCGGGTTATGGAGTTTCGGTACTTGCGCCGCTCATCCGCAATGGTTTTATTGATTGGATGATTAGCACCGGGGCAAATTTGTATCACGATATGCACTACGGTTTGGGTTTTGAACTTTTTAGTGGAAATCCTTTTGTTGATGATGTCAAGTTGCGCCAAGAAGGGACTATTCGGATTTATGACATCATGTTTGGCTACGATGTATTGCTAGAAACCGATGCTTTTATTCGGAAAATTCTGCAAGCCGAGCCTTTTCAAAAACGGATGGGAAGCGCGGAGTTTCATTACTTGCTAGGTAAATACGTGCGCGAAGTAGAAAAGCAAGTTGGTGTAAAACATTCTTGTTTACTTGCTACAGCTTACGAATGCGGCGTACCGATTTATACTTCTTCCCCCGGTGATAGCTCAATTGGCATGAATGTTGCAGCTTTAGCACTAGAAGGATCGAAGCTAATAATTGACCCCTCAATGGACGTAAACGAAACTGCCGCGATCGCCTATTCTGCCCGTGATTCTGGTATACCAGATGTAGAAGGCAAAAGCGCCGCTTTAATTATCGGTGGTGGCAGCCCAAAAAACTTTTTATTGCAGACTCAGCCGCAGTTGCACGAAGTTTTAGGCTTAGAAGAACGCGGACACGACTATTTCATTCAATTTACCGATGCGCGCCCCGATACGGGCGGCTTATCAGGGGCGACACCATCGGAAGCCGTAAGCTGGGGCAAAATTGATCCTGAAGAATTGCCCAATACAATTGTTTGTTATACCGATAGCACGATCGCCTTACCTTTACTAACTGCCTACGTGTTGCAAAAGTGCCAGCCGCGTCAACTCAAAAAGTTGTACGACAGACGAGACGCTATGTTAGAAAAACTGCGAACAGACTACTTAGCCGCTAAAACCCAACCTATAGAGGAGATTCCGGCGGCGGTATCTGCCGAGCAATCTGCAACTACTTATCCTTGTGGGCGAATGATTCCCAGTAGTTCATAGCAAGTATCTTTAGTCCCCTTGCGGCAACAACTTTGAGGGGATTAAAGCTATAAACCTCAAGAAGTAAATGGTCTTTTATCTCCCCAGTTTTGGGGAAAACCGGATTGGAAGTTCCCCAAACTTGGGGGATTTAAGGAGCGATTTTTGATTAACTAAGTAACCTAAGATAATGCCCATATGATTTTTCTCGTAGCTTTATTAGCTTTTTATGTAGCCTGGAATTTAGGCGCAAACGATGTTGCAAACTCGATGGGAACATCCGTAGGCTCTAAAGCTGTTACTCTGCGCCAAGCTTTGGTAATTGCTGGCGTTTTAGAGTTTACCGGAGCGGTATTATTTGGGCAAGAAGTATCGCAAACTCTAGCTACCGAAATCGTTAACCCCGCTTTATTTACTAATACACCGCAAGTATTACTAATTGGGATGGCTTCAGTATTAATTGCTTGTGGCGTATGGTTGCAAATTGCCACCAGTCGCGGCTTACCTGTAGCATCATCTCATGCGGTAGTAGGTGCGATCGCGGGGTTTAGTGCTTGTGCGGTGGGCATAAATGCGATCGCCTGGTCATCTATTGGTTTAATTACAATAGGCTGGTTAATTACACCGCTCTTAAGTGCTACCGTTGCTGCGGTATTTTATAGTGTTATCAAACGTTGGATTTTGGACGGGCCAAATCAGTTAGAACAACTCGATGAGTGGATTCCCTGGCTGAGTGTCGCTTTAGTTAGTATCTTTGGGATAATTGTTTTACCACCAATTACTAACGCGCCTTTAATTGCTAATTTACCGCTTCCCCGTCACGATGTACCTTTGATTATAGGAGTAGTCGCAGCTACAGGTATTACTCTAAATTCCTGGCGACAACTGAGTAAAGCAAGTCGTAGCGCTTCTCCTGTAGAACAAGTATTAGCCAAATTTCAACTATTAAGTGCTTGTTTTGTCGCCTTTGCTCATGGTTCTAACGATGTAGGAAATGCGATCGCACCTCTTGCTGTAATTGCTTACATTAATACTACGGGTAACGTTCCCCAAAGTGTTTTAGATATACCTTTATGGATTTTAATTCTTGGCGGCGCGGGAATTGTTGCGGGGTTAGCGGTTTGGGGAAAAAAAGTTATTGCAACTATTGGCGAAAGTATTATTTCCTTGCAACCTAGTGGTGGTTTTTGTGCAGAATTAGCAACAGCAACAACAATATTACTTGCTTCTCGCTTGGGTTTACCTGTTTCAACTTCTCATGCTTTAGTAGGCGGCGTTGTGGGAATTGGACTTGTGCAAAACTATAAATCAATTCAATTTTCCACTTTAAAAAATATTGCTCAAGCCTGGATAGTAACTATCCCCATTAGCGCCGCCTTAAGTGCTGGTTTATTTAACTTGGCAAAGTGGGTATTTTTGTAGCTAACAAGAAATATGCGATCGCACGTTCAACGATTCAATTATCGGTACGCCTCCAGTTTTAATCCAGGCAATTTGTCCAATCCGCCGATTACGAGCATATTCGCGGATAGTGTCGCTATCTCTACCCTCTAATTCCATCTCTACTTGTACTTTATGATGCGAGTTTCTTAACTTCTGAGCATAAGCAAAAGCTCCGGCGTAAGCCTTGGAGTTTTCGGGGACTACTAACCAATTACTTGCAGGGGTAAACTTGGGTAACTGATTGCTACCAAGTAAAACTTGCTGCAATTGCTCAATATTCAAAGCAAAGCCAATTCCTGGAGATGATTCGCCTTGGGGATGATAAAGCCCTAAAAGCCGATCGTAACGTCCCCCTTGCCCTAAAATATGGGTTTGGTTGCGATCGCTCACCACTTCAAAAACTATCCCCGTGTAATAGTCCAAAGTCTGCACTAAACTTAAGTCTAAAATTAAGGGAAATTGACTATTAGCAACTGGATAGCACTCATTTAACAAATCTATCAAAGACTTAAGGCAGTGAATTGCCTCGATTTGCAATTCATCCAAGTTCAAACTACTGGCGCGCTGTAAGACATCGGCGGGATTACCCCGCAAATCTAATAATACTAATGCCCGCGATCGCAAATCTTCGCTCAATGGTAAGTTTTCTAACGTTACTCGATCTAATGATGCGATCGCTTTTCTTACGGTAGCTTGCAATTGAGGAGGAAAGGGCGATAGCAAACTCCGAGCAATTCCCGCATTTCCTAAAATCAACCGCCAATTTGTTAATCCTAATTCCTGCAAACACTCCGCCACTAGCAGCAGTATTTCCGCATCTGCAAATCCACCACCACCGCCCAACAACTCTACCCCAGCTTGATAAAATTCTTGCTGGCGATTGTAAGAACTGCCCTTAGTGCGGCGAAATACGTTAGCTGTGTAATACAACCTTTGCGGATAAGTTACTCCCGCCATGCGCGTTACGGCGGCTCTGGCAATGGATGCTGTAAGTTCGGGACGCAAGCCCAATTCTTCCTCGTCTGCACCTTGCAATTGAATTACCGAGCGACGCTCTATTGCGCCCCCTGCCATCAGCGTATCTAATCGCTCTAACGTTGATGTAATAATTTGGTGATAGCCATAGCGTTGAAATACTTGCTGCAAACGCTCCTCAATCCAGTGTTTTTGAGCAACATCTAACGGTAATAAATCTCTTGCGCCTGTGGGCGGTTGATAAATCATTTATTTTTCTTCCCACTAAACAAACCACCAAACAAACCGCCGCCTTTTGGTTTATCTGGGCTTTCTCCTGTCGGTTTTGCCGGATTTGTTTGCCCTTCTATTTTCGGTACAGCTTCGGCTAATACTTGCTTACTTCGTAAAGCCATTGGTTCATTTGGATTTAATTGCAAAGCTTTGTTGATGTGAACCCTAGCCATTGTTAATTGATTTTGTTTTAAGTAAACTATTCCCATTAAGCTATGAGCAATAGCGTTATTAGGTTCTAATTTTAAAGCATCTTGCAACTCTACTCTGGCATGAGTAAAGTTATTTTTTTCCATTAATTTTTGCGCGCGGCGTAGGTATTGTTCCACCAAAGTCTCTTGTGCTGATTGTTCTTGTGGTGGAGGCGGGGTTTGTTTTGTTTCTTCTGGCAACTTCTGCGTACTGCTCAAAAAGGGTTGCGCTCCAGACACAAATGCTTTATCTGCTTGACGCATTAAATAAACTAAATTTAGTTCGCTAATTTGAGCAATAATTTCTGCAACTCGATCTAAGTCTTCGTATTGATTGAGGGAAAATTTGTGCAGTGCGGTTTTATAAATTTGTTCTACATTGTTTGTTTTGGCTAATTCTTGGGCTAATTCGTTTTGTAATGCAGGGTTTTGTTCTTGTTTTACCCTTTTGCTAATATCTTTTAGCAGTACAAGATATTCAGCACGCGATCGCTCTGTGGTAAATTTTTCGTAAGCTGGATTAACAATTTTAGAAAATAAATCGTTAGCTTTTTGTTTTTCTACTTCTCCTTTAGCTGCTGTACTATCGGGGTGCAAAAAACGAGCAATTTTTAAGTAGCGTAGGCGAATTTCCTTAAAGTCTGCATTAATAGGTACGCCTAAGACTGCATGGCAATCTGTAAAATCAAATTTGAATAACCCAATATTAATAGGTAAAGACATAAAACGCTGTTCGCTTGCCTGCCATAAAAGTTTATTTACGGGTGCTATATTCCCCTTTTAGCTAAGTCAAAACGGGTAACATCTATTCCTTGCTATTTAGCAATTATATTGCTTCTAGCGGTTTTAGCCGCTACTATTATTAGTTCCTGACTTAAACTGTGGTGAATTAAGCCATTGGTTGCCAAAATTCGCCCAGACTCAATGCTCAACGGACTCTCATCATAAGCTGTAACTTTACCGCCAGCTTCTTGAAGTAAAATTACTCCGGCGCTAATATCCCAAGGGGCAATTCCCCTTTCCCAGTAGCCTTCTAAACGTCCGCAAGCAACGTGCGCCAAATCCAACGCCGCCGAACCACTGCGGCGCACGCCCTGGGTAAGATGGGTTAAATGACAAAATTCGGCATAGTTGTTATCTTCTGTTTCGTGGCGATCGTAAGCAAAACCAGACACTAAAAGGCTTTCACTTAGTTTATTTGTAGTAGAAACTTGAATTGGGCGGCGATTTTTTGTCGCCCCAAGTCCCTTAGCAGCGCGGAATAATTCTTGATGGAAAGGATCGAAAATTACCCCAACTTCTGGGATTCCAGCAATTAATAATCCAATAGAAACAGCAAAAAAGGGATATTGGTGAGCGTAATTAGTCGTACCATCAAGCGGATCGATTGCCCATAAATATTGACTTTCTGGTAATCCTAGTTTGCCCGATTCCTCCGCAAGAATGGAGTGGTCGGGAAAGTGTCGCTGTAAAATTTCCAATACTACAGCTTCGGAAGCTTTGTCCGCCACCGTTACTAAGTCCCCTGGACGACCTTTTTGAGTTGCTGTACCAATTTTACCTAAATAACTAAGCAGGACTTCACCCGCCGCTAGGGCGGCTTCGGTGGCAATTTCTAAAAAATTTGATAGTTGTGATGTCATAAGTTAGCGATACTGAGAACGAAACTCCGCAGGTGTCATAGTCAACGGTTGCTTGGGGTTCCAGATTCCCTGCTCTTGAAGTCTAGCCCATTGCTGGGCGTGTACTAACCGCGTATCGTATTTGTGATTGGGCGACTGCTCAGATACGATTGCTACTCCTTGTTTTACCAAATATTCATTAACTAGCAAGTCACTCCACACGTAAGCTAAATACCGCCCGTATTCATCTTGTTTTTGTTCGTCAAGTTCTAGTCTTACTTCTTTACCGACAATTATTTGAGTCAATAAAGCTTTAGCAGCTTGTCCATGCGGCTTTTGCTGCAAATCGGGCGCGTCAATGCCAATTAGCCTAACTTGCTTTGTTTGCCCATTACTGACTACCTCTATAGTTTGCCCGCTAATTACCCGTTTTACTTGTACTGTTAATCCTTGCGGTTGGGTTGCATTTTGACACCCAGTTAGAAGTAATAGGAGACAAACTAACTTTCTACTCCTCATCTAAGGGCAAACCCACTTTAACTTTACCCCTACCGAAGTATTGCCCAAACTGTAATTCGTATACCTCATCTTCATCTTGAGTTTCTACTTCTAAGTCAGAACGGGCATAACTTACACATAATAAAGCATAGCCTTGTTTGCGTAGTTCGTGAGATAGTCCCATCGCTTCCGGCTGATAGATTTCTCCCGATATTACCCTTACGGCGCAAGCTGTACAAGCGCCATTGCGACACAAGTAAGGCAATTTTACCCCTTGATTTTCGGCATTTTGCAAAATGTAGCTTGTTTCCGGTACTTGGAGGGTGTGAACTTCGTTTGAAATGCGATCGCGAATTTTAACTGTAAAGTAACGAGTCATGATTAAACAAAATATTTTCGGCTTTATTTAATTTAACGTCTCATTGCGTGTACAATTGGAGATCGCGACATCTGGAGAGGTGGCCGAGTGGTTGAAGGCGCAGCACTGGAAATGCTGTTTAGGGCAACTTAACGTGGGTTCGAATCCCACCCTCTCCGTTTTAAGAAAGTATCAATACACATTTATCGGTAAATATTAGCTTGCTCTTAAAAACTTAAAGTTAATTAAGTTTGATTTGAATACAACAGATTTACTAAATTGACGCTAACAAGTTAAGCCATAGACTTAGGCATCTAGTTTTGCTTTTTCTGACGCAACTATCAGCTTTGCTTTTCCTAAACGGTACTTATTCAAAGGACTATTACGAATATCTGCTTCTGCTAAAGCGATCGCTTCATCTAAAATTAAATTGAGAGCATCATACTGGCGGCAGATTTCCTGCATCCTCTCAATCCAAAGTCTTCTTGTTTCTGAGTCAGGAATCCTGGGTTGATCGTTCATGATAAATTCCAATCTCTCTTAATTTCTTGAATACTTGCTTGTGTAGCAGAATTAATAGCTGCGGCTTGCTCAATTGATTCCGCTAGTAAATCTAAAGTAGCAGAATTTGCCTCTGGTTGAGCCTCCGCTACTCTTAATAGGAGCGTGTAAAGCCGAGAGTAAGAAGATGTCGATCGTTCCCTGGAGTTTTGAAGTTGGTCTAGTTCAAGCCTTGCTTCATTTTCACCGAAACGCCCAAAAACAATTGTTTCTGTAGCTGTGGCTTCATCAATACGCTTTAATAGTTGCCTTTGCAAATCAAAAATAATTGTTACTGTAGCGTCAGGTAGCTTTGCCATTATATAGTTTTGTTGGTGGTTATGCGATCGCCCTAAACAGTATCTTATGCAAGCAATTATTCGCAAAAGTTTTGTCTATACTTAAATTTTCATAGAGAATAAGGGCTAATGTATGTCCTCTTTGCGGTCTGCGACTATTAAAAAGAATAATACTGCTCGGAATGTAGGCAGACGTTACCAGTCTCTATTTATCATGCTGGGCATTACTTTATTTATGTTTGGCGGGATTGGTAGCCGTTTAGCTTACTTGCAAATTGTTCGGGGTAGCCAGTATCGCCAACAAGCAGATAGCAACCGCATTCGCATTATTCCCAAACAACCAGAACGCGGTAATATATTCGATCGCAATGGTAAAATTCTCGCTAGTAGTCGCCTTTCTCATGCAGTGTATGTATGGCCGATGGCTCCCAAAAATGTAGAATGGACGGCAACGAAAGCCAGACTTGCTCAAATTCTTCAGACTCCAGAAGCAGAAATTCAAAAACGTCTAGAAAAAGCTGGCTACAACTCCTCAACCTTAGTGCGAGTAGCGCGGGATCTTACTCCGGCTCAAATTACCGCTTTAGCTGAATATCGCAACCAATTAAAAGATGTAGAGGTGTATATAGAAGCCGTACGCGAGTATCCTAACGGCGAATTAGCCTCCCACATTTTAGGTTACACCGGAGAAATGAGCGATCGCGAATTAGTCAAAAAGCGCAAACTTGGCTACCGCTTAGGTGATGTGGTCGGACAAATGGGTGTAGAAGCAGCCTTTGAACAACAGCTAAGGGGAGAATGGGGCGGACAACAAGTAGAAGTAGATGGAAAAGGTAGAATAATTAAGACATTGGGCGCAAAACAAGCTAAAACTGGGCAAAATGTCTATTTAACTATAGATATAAACTTGCAAAAAGCCGCAGAAAAAGCATTAGGACTTCGCCAAGGAGCAATTGTTGCCCTAGATCCTCGTAACGGCGCGGTTTTGGCGATGGTTAGCCGTCCAGCCTTCAATCCAAATATATTTACAAAACGCATCGCGCCGCAAGAGTGGAAAAACTTGCAAAGTAAAGATCATCCCTTCGTCAACCGTGCTTTACGCGGCTTTCCCCCCGCTAGTACCTTCAAAATTATTACTACCACCGCCGCAATTGAATCGGGTAAATTTGCCCCTAATACCGTACTGCCAACTTATGCTTGTATGAATATTGGCGGTACTACCTTTTGTGACTGGAATCGCGCCGGATTTGGGCCTTTGGGATTTGCTGGCGCTTTAGCTTGGAGTAGCGATACGTTCTTTTATCAAATTGGTAGAGGCATTGGCGGGCCTACTTTAATTGACTGGACGCGCCGTTATGGGTTTGGAAAAAAAAACAGGCATAGAATTAGTATCGAAGAAGCGCGGGGATTAGTTGCAGACGATAAATGGAAGCAGGAAAATCTCGACTTACCTTGGAGTGTGGGCGATACCGTTAATATGTCTATCGGTCAAGGTTTTTTGCAAGTATCGCCTCTGCAAACAGCGAGAATGTTTGCTGTACCCGCTAACGGTGGCTACTTAGTCCAACCCCACTTACTTAAAAACAACGAAACAGCCAAAACCTGGCGCAAGTCTTTAAATCTCAAACCAGACACCGTGCGGGTAATCCGTCAAGGATTGCGCCAAGTAGTCGATGGTGGGACGGGAAAAGCGTTAAATTCTCCCAACATTCCGCCAGCTTCAGGCAAAAGTGGAACCGCCGAAGCTTTTGGTCATAAATCTCATACCTGGTTTGGCGGCTACGCACCTAGTAGTAAACCCGAAATTGTTGTTGTTGCCTTTGCCGAACATTCTGGCGGCGGTGGAGGCAAACTTTGCGCGCCGATGGTGCTGCAAGTAATGGAAACTTATTTCAAGCAGAAGTAACAGTATTTGGCACTCTAAGTTGGCTGTGGTAGTATAGTAAATTGCTGCATTATCAAACATACATTGAGTTTTTATGGCACTGACACAACAGCGCAAGCAAGAATTGATTACTAACTATCAAGTCCACGAGACTGACACTGGTTCCTCGGAAGTTCAAATTGCGATGCTAACTGATAGAATTACCCGTTTATCGGAACATTTACGCGCAAATCAACAAGATCACTCATCGCGCCGGGGATTATTAAAAATCATCGGTCAACGCAAGCGGTTACTATCTTACGTGCAGAAGCAAAACCGCGAGAAGTATCAAGCTTTGATTGCTCGATTGGGAATTCGCGGTTAATAAGGAGTAGTAATTATGGCTGCCGAACCCAACGATCGCAAATCCTTACCCTTTGAACCCAAAAAAACGCCCAAAACCGCGCAATCTGCGGCTAATAAAAAAATAAAAAGCAATTACAAGCCCCAAAAAGCTCCGGTAAGTGCTAAAGCGCCATTTACGACAGAAGAAATGGCACTACCAAAAGTAGTAAGCGATCGCATGGCGCGACGAATGGTAATATTTTGCGGCGTACCCACAGTTTTAGGAATGGCAACTTTGATTGGTGGCTATGTAGCTATTAGTCACGGCATTAAACCGCCGGGGGTGTTAGTTCTACTATCAAGTATGGGTTTTTTAGGTTTGAGCGTTTTGGGATTAACCTATGGCATTCTTTCCGCTTCTTGGGATGAAGAAGTTGCCGGGAGTAAATTAGGGGTGCAAGAATTTGTTGTAAATTGGGGACGGATGCTGGCAGCTTGGAAAGCCACGCGGCAGAAAAACGTTTAGCAATTCTGGTATAACTTCCTTGACATCAGCTTTTTGAAGCAAGCGCAAACATAAAAAATATTAACTTGCGTTTGCTTCCCCTAGGCATAAAATAATTTTTACAATTAAATAACTACCTTCGATCGAGGAATTTGGCATGATTGTAGTCATGAAAGCTGGTTCGCCAGAGGTTGAAATTACCCGTATCAGCGAAGAACTAAGTAGTAGAGGACTCACTGCCGAAAAAATTGTTGGCAAACATAAAGTAGTTCTCGGCTTAGTAGGCGAAACTGCTAGTCTCGATCCCTTGCAAATTCAAGAAACAAGTCCTTGGATCGAGCAAGTAATGCGCGTAGAACAACCATTTAAACGCGCTAGTTTAGAATTTCGACACGGACAAGCAAGCGAAGTTGTAGTTAATACTCCTAATGGTGCGGTACATTTTGGACAAAATCATCCCATTGTAACGATCGCCGGGCCTTGTTCGGTAGAAAATGAAGCGATGATTGTAGAGACAGCGCAGCGCGTCCAAGCTGCCGGAGCGCAGTTCTTACGCGGTGGTGCGTACAAACCCAGAACATCGCCCTATGCTTTCCAGGGACACGGTGAGAGTGCTTTAGAATTACTTGCCGCCGCGCGCGAAGCAAGCGGACTTGGCATTATTACTGAAGTAATGGACACCGCCGAGCTTGATAAAATTGCTGCTGTTGCGGATATAGTTCAAGTCGGCGCTCGGAATATGCAGAACTTTTCTTTGCTCAAAAAAGTAGGGGCGCAACCCAAACCCGTATTTTTGAAGCGGGGAATGTCTGCAACTATTGAAGAATGGCTCATGGCTGCTGAGTATATTATGGCCGCAGGCAACCAAAATGTAATTCTCTGCGAGCGCGGTATTCGTACCTTTGACCGTCAATATGCCCGTAATACTTTAGACTTATCAGTAATTCCAGTGTTGCGGAGCCTTACCCACTTACCCATTGCTATTGACCCCAGTCATGGGACAGGTAAAGCCGAGTATGTCCCTTCTATGGCGTTGGCGGCGATCGCGGCGGGAACTGATGCGCTAATGATTGAAGTTCACCCCAACCCCGCTAAAGCCCTATCGGACGGGCCGCAATCGCTCACCCCCGATCGCTTTGACCATTTAATGTCAGAACTTGCCGTAATTGGTAAAGCTGTAAATCGCTGGTCGCAATCTACTGTTTTAACAAGCCATTAAAATGATGTCTAAAGAATTTGCCATTGGCGAAAAAGTCCGAGTTGTTACCCTTCCGCCCTACCTCAAAACCGCCGACCCCATGCCCATGTTGCGCCCTCCCGATGTCGTGACGTTGGGAGAAGAAGGGATAGTAAGCGATCGCCGTCCGGCAAATTATTGGGCGGTACGTTTTACTAATGGGACTTTTTTAATTGATAGTCAGTACATAGAAGCGATCGCCCACACCAGCAAACAAGTAGATTTAGGTTTACAGCCTCCAGACTTATAGAATGTAAACTTAGATTAATCACTGATTTGGTATACCTAAATGCGATCGCTCTTAGCGCTGCGCTTTACGCAATCGCGTCGCAGCATTTTAACTTTCCTACTTGCTAGTTGCTTAACCTTAATAACTTGGTTAAATGCACCAGCAGCTAACGCTATGGGGGGGTAAACTTCCAGCTATAGATCGACCTGCACCGGAATATACTTTGCCGACAAATACTGGAGACGGCGAAATTTCTCTAGCTGAACTTCAAGGTAAATGGTTGGTGGTTTACTTTTATCCTAAAGACTTCACCTCTGGCTGCACCATAGAAGCGCGGAGATTTCAACAAGACTTAGCTAAATACACCGAAAAAAACACGCAAATCATTGGCATTAGCGCCGATTCTGTAGATTCTCATGCCGAATTTTGCGATTTTGAGGGGTTAAAGTTTCCTTTACTTGCAGACACTACGGGATCTGTAAGTAAAGCCTATGGATCGTGGATGGGGGCGGTATCTGTACGCCATAGCTTTATTATCGATCCGCAAGGAATTTTGCGCGAAACTTTTGTCAAAGTAAATCCCACCGTTCACAGTACCGAAGTATTAGCGCGGCTTGAGCAATTACAGGGAGTTAGTTAAACTCACACGATTACAATCATCTTCCAAGTTTTTGCCGGAATCAGCCTCTATTAGTCCAGCTACCAGCAAACTAACCATTTTATGGATATTTTGATCGTTGAAGACGAACCGGAAATAGCAAAGTTAATTCAATTGTCTTTAGAAAAAGAAGGATTTGTTTGCCATAGCATCCGCGATGGTTTAACTGCATTGCGGGTAATTCACGA
>Ga0181464_1000082_pt1 | contig 27063 bp, 25 predicted proteins | sample InSIn2gowninarea_FD_119074 | JGI IMG/M metagenome (GOLD analysis project Ga0181464, IMG submission 119074) | Clean room microbial communities from NASA Spacecraft Assembly Facility at Jet Propulsion Laboratory, Pasadena, California, USA -... ...
GTATTTACATTTCAACGCTCTCTACCTTTATTTTGGGTTTTAGCGCTTTAGGGTTGGCTTTCCATCCAATCGCCGATAAAGTTCCAGAAACTATCCGCAAACCTGGTAGTGCATTTCTTTCAGGATTAGCCATCGACTCGTTGCACTATATAGCGATAGCCGCAGTCAAGTTTTACCCCAGTGCTAAGTCATTTAAATTGCCACCGCCGGAAAACGATGATTATGTCCTAGCAATTTCTATCAGTATTGCTGCTTTAATTATCCTGTCTTTGGCTTCTTTAGCTTCCTCTTTTGGGCAACGACTGAGTGCCGAAATTGCTAAAGCTGAAGCTTTGCAAGAAAGCGAGGAACTATATCAAAGCTTGTATGAATTTGCTCCTGATGCCTATATAACCGTTGCTGAAGATGGCAAAATTAAATCTATCAATCAATACGGCGCAGAAGCTTTAGGATATCGCAAAGAAGAATTGATGTATCAAGACTTTTTTAGTATTGTCCATGAAGGCGATCGCGAGTCCGTTCAACAATTATTTGCTGATATCTTTAAAGAAAAAATAGCGATTGTTGAAGCTGAATTACGCAACGTCCGTAAAGACGGTTCAATTATCTGGGAACGCCTGCGTAGTCAATTAATTTTTAATAATGATGGTGAACCTGTAGAATTGCGGATAATTTGTCGAGATATTACTGAGCGCAAACAAATAGAAGAACAGTTGGTTCAAAATGCTTTCTACGATGCGCTTACAGGTTTACCCAATCGCGTACTATTTGTGGAGCGGTTAGAGCAAGCCATTGGACATACGCAACGACACCAGGAACATTTATTTGCTGTACTTTTTCTCGATTTAGATCGCTTTAAAATTATCAACGACAGTTTAGGACATTTAACTGGAGATCGCTTATTAATTGAACTTGCCAGCCGCCTCCAGCTATGTCTGCGCCAGTCAGATACCGTTGCTCGTATGGGCGGTGACGAGTTTACAATTCTGTTGCCAGATATCGAAGATAGCAGTGATGCTATCCGCGTTGCCGAACGCATTGCCGAGCAATTGCAATTACCTTTTATTCTAGATGACAAAGAAGTATTTACGTCCGTTAGCGTTGGCATTACCTTGAGTACCACAGGTTACGATCGCGCTGAAGATGTTTTGCGAGATGCGGATATTGCCATGTACCGTGCCAAAAGCCAAGGAACGGCACGTTATGAAATATTTAACACCGATATGCACGCCCAGGCGATCGCCTTATTACAGCTAGAAACCGATCTGCGATTAGCAATTGAACGTCAAGAATTTTGCTTGCATTATCAACCGATAGTTCTGCTAGAAAGCGGGAAAATTGCTGGCTTTGAGGCGTTAATTCGCTGGCAGCATCCCCAAAAGGGACTTTTAGCACCCGATACATTTTTACCCACGGCGATAGAAACTGGATTGCTAATTTCTCTTTGTCGATGGGTAATTAGTACAGCTTGTCAAGAGGCAAGTCAATGGCGATCGCAGTTTCCCGATTTGTTATTTACAGTTAGTATTAACCTTTCAAGTCAACGTTTCAACCAATCTAACCTTAGTGCAGAAGTTGCGGGAGTTTTACAAGACACGAATTTAGAGCCATCTATTTTAAAGCTAGAAGTGGTGGAAAGCCTAATTATGGAGAGCGCTGAGACGGTAACGGCGATGCTTTATGAATTAAAAGATTTGGGGATTAAGTTAGCTATTGATGATTTTGGTACGGGATACTCATCTTTAGCCAGACTGCACCATTTTCCAATTGACGAATTAAAAATAGATCGCTCTTTTATTGACGGTATGAGTAGCCATCCTGGAAATTCGGAGATAGTTGAGGCAATCATTGCTTTGGCACAAAAGCTAAACTTGGATGTCACCGCCGAAGGAATCGAAACACCGGAACAATTGGCAAAGTTAAGAGCGTTGAAATGTAAATACGGGCAAGGATTTTACTTCTCTCGCCCGTTAAACGGCGAAGCTGTGAGGGAATTAATTTTAAGCAATCCTCAGTGGTAACTAGACTTCGAGCGCAGTTTTGTTATTTGCCGATGCAAAGCGATCGCTAATTCGCTCCTCACCGTCAACGTTTAGCAGCGATTCTCCGGTAATTAAACGCGCTCCTCGGTTGCGAGTCCAATAGTTCCAGCCCCACTGCAACATCACAATTAGCTTATTGTCGTATTCAATTAAAAAGTAGATATGAACAAATACCCACGTCAGCCAAGCTAATATGCCTGAAAACTTAACAAAGCCTAAATCGACAACGGCGGCATTTCTGCCAATTACCGCCAAACTACCGCGATCTAAGTAACGAAATGGTACGCTGGCATTACCTTTAAGCTTTTGCCCAATCAGCGTTGCTACATAGTTCCCTGCTTGCATAGCTACGGGTGCAACCCCCGGTAATGGTTTGCCGTTTTGGTGCGAAAAATTAGCCAAATCGCCCACTACAAAAATATTTGGATGCCCTGCTACGCTTAAATCGGGTTCAACCATAACTCTACCAGCGCGATCGAGTTGCACTCCTATACGTTCGGCGAGAATTGCCCCCATAGGAGACGCTTTAACCCCGGCTGCCCATAAAATTGTTTTGGCTGGGAGTTGTTCTACATTGTCACCTTGGCGCATAGTCACAATATCATCAGCAATATTTGTAACTAAGGTTTTTGTCTGTACTGTTACGCCTAACTTAGTTAGCGATGTTTCGGCTTTTGCCGATAATTCTGGGGCATAAGGTGGCAAAATTCGCTCCATACCTTCAAGTAGCAAAATTCGCGCTTCGGAGGTATCGATGTTACGGAAATCTTTTTTTAAAGTAGTGTAGGCAAGTTCGGCGATCGCTCCGGCTAATTCTACCCCGGTTGGCCCACCGCCAACTACTACAAAAGTCAACCAAGCGCGGCGTTTTTCAATATCTGTTTCTTTTTCCGCCGCTTCAAAAGCCAAAAATATCTTCCGGCGCATTTCTAGCGCATCTTCTACTGTTTTTAATCCTGGCGCGACTTTTTCCCAATCATCGTTGCCAAAGTAAAAATGGCTAACTCCCGTCGCCACAATTAAGCTATCGTAGTTTATTTCTTCATTTTGTAAAATAACTTTTTGCGCTTGGGCATCTATATCTACTACTTCTCCCATTAGCACTTGAGTATTTTTGCTGTGATTGAGTACCGATCGCAAAGGTGAGGAAATATCCGCCGGGGATAAGGTTCCGGTGGCAACTTGGTAAAGTAATGGCTGAAACAAATGAAAGTTGCGTTTATCAATCAAGGTAACGTTAAAATTTTTGTCCCGGCTCAAAGCTTTAGCCGCGTAAAGTCCGCCAAAGCCACCACCAACAACTACCACATGATGAGGAGATTGATTCTCAGCATTTATCATTGCAAGTTACTTCTAGAAATTTCTTTATAAGTATTTATACTACTTTACATTAATTTACTTGCAATCGGCGTAGCGATCGCTACAGGCGGACTAATTAGGTATGTGAGGAAGTTTTAGAGTTACGAAATTAACCAAAAGCCATTTTTTTTGCCAGTATTGCTTTTCTAAAATTTGTTCTAGCTGCCGGACAGAAATAATCTCTTGTTCTATTAAAAGCTCGCCTAGTTTTTTACGCCGATAGTTTTGTTGGCTCAATGCTTGTTCTAGCGCACTGGAGAAATTAAGTTTTCTTGGAGCAAAATTTTTCCGAGCATCATATTTTGTTCTGTCAGTACGCGATCGAGTTCTGCTTCCGAAACCATATTTCTTTATAGTAATATTTCGCCTAGCTTTTTTGCGCTCCTCTGCTGTTCTAATAAGGCTCGTTCTAGTTCGCTTTCAGAAATCAACCTTTTACGGATAAGTATTTGCCCTAGAAAAGCTTTATCTGTAAGGTTAATAGTTTTTAACATCACTGGTGATTGGCTCCAGAAAATTTTTGTAGATTGTTTTTGTTGAAAAACTTGCAAACCCGACAATCTCTAACGTTACTGGTGCAAAAACGAGCGTTATTTTTACCCTGAGTTCTTACAATTAAAGTAGAGAACTCCTGCGCGATCGGTATTTAACAAAAGGCGATCGATTTCTTAAATCCTCAAGTAGAGTTGACCTTGATTGAGATTAGCTCAGATTAGCAAAATATCCTCCTAAAGGTAGTTGTTTTTCATACAATTTTTTACATAAAAAACCCGGTCACGACCGGGTAGATGGATGCACTATTTAGTGCCAACTCTGGCTTTTGACACTGATAAAAGCTACTTAAGATCGCAGGTTAAAGGACAAGCCGCATAAACAGACGTGTGTGCATTATCTACCTCTCCATGCAGCCAGCTTAACCAGGTAACGTCTGTGGGGTGGATACCCTTAAAAGTTAAAATACTAGCACCAGCAATTACTGCAAATACATTTAAACCAATTAGGCTACCAGCTACTAGCAAAACGGCACTAATCGGCATTACTGACTGAAGAATGACCGAGAGTAAAGAACCAACGGTAGCCATCAAAACTACTAAGGGAAAACCTACTACGAGCAAGCATACGGCTAAGGTAAAAGTCCAAATTAAAAAGCTTTTTAACATGAACAAAAAATAAGTTTTTCCTAGACTGGAGCTTTGAGCTAGAGCCATAATTTACCTCCAAAGGTAATAAAAATTTTAAATTGAGTAAAATTTCGAGTGAAATAGGTTTTTCTAACCTTTTCTATTAAAAATTAGTATATAGACCCTACATTAAAGTATGATCGAATAGTTATTAAAATTTACAATCAATACTCTACGTTTATGAACACAAAGTTTTAATAAAGTTTTTTGTAAGGTTGATAGCGATCGCTATTTTTAGGAGCGAAAGCTAAAGTTCTTCTTATTCCTAGGTTTTAACTTTTTGGAACGATTAATTCTAGTTTAGATATATGAGCTTTCTATTTAGATTAAAGAGTTTATTAATTATTGGCTTAATATTTCTTATAAATTGCAAGATATTTTCTCATAATTGCCAATAATTAAAGTATTCGACCCTGTAGAGAAATCCCGGCGGAATTTTTCTACGATAAAAATTGATTAGCTGATACTTTGGGCAACATCTTGGGAAGACTAGCTAAAGAAGATGCGATCGCATCACTCGGTGGCTTGCTAATAAGCGTGAAATCTTGCGGTCAAAGAAATCGCGCAGGTTTAGCACCTTAAAGCCAAGCGAAAATCTTCGGCTTTGCGCCGCTAGAGCGATTTTTCAAAATTACAAGTTTTATATTGACATTCATTAGTAAGCCTAAAAGCAGTTGTAGATATATGACAGAATCACAAAACCCCTTAAATTCGACTCGTTCTGATTCCCGCATACCACCGCCACCACCACCAAGACAAAGTGCTGCTAATAATGGCAATGGTGGCGGGCAAGGACAAGCTAATCTTTATTCCGCGCCATTACCGCCCACTTCGGCTCATCAACCTGCGCCATTACCGCCCACGTCTGCTCATCAACCTGCGCCATTACCCAAGGCTCAAGCAGCGCGTCCTAGCTTTGGTAAAGACGTACAACCAACTTTACAAAAATTAGTCGAAGAAGCTTACGAGCAAGGAGCTTCGGACTTACACTTAGGGGTTGGGGAAACACCTCGTTTCCGCGAACGCGGGCAGATTATTGTTACTCAGTATCCCCAAACTGATGAAGCCACCTTTTTTGATTGGATGCGAGAAATTCTCACAGAAGAACAAATTGAGGGATTTAGACAAGAACTAGAGTATGACGGTGCTACCCAGTATGAGGGATTAGTACGAGTGCGGATCAATATCTTTGTGTCGCTAAATGGGCCAGCTATGGTCATGCGATTGATTCCCTTAAAAATTCTCACAATGGAACAACTAGGTTTACCCCCTGTTTTCCGAGATTTGTGTCACTACCATAAAGGATTGATTTTAGTTACAGGGCCAACAGGTTCGGGTAAGTCTACAACGATGGCAGCAATGATTGACTATATCAATAGAGAAATGCCTAAAAACATTATTTCTATTGAAGATCCGGTGGAATTTGTGCATAAAAGTCAAAAATCCTTGATTAAGCAAAGAGAAGTAGGCATTCATACCTTAAAGTTTGATAATGCGTTAAAAGCCTCTTTGCGCGAAGACCCGGATATAATTCTCATTGGAGAAATGCGCGATCGCGAAACTGTAAATACTGCCCTTAAAGCCGCACAAACCGGACACTTAGTTTTTGGTACTCTCCACACCAACGGCGCTGCTAAAACTATCGAACGGATTTTAAACCTTTACAATCCCGAAGAACAAGCGCCCATGAGGATTCAAGTGGGCGAATCGCTAGTAGCTGTAATTTCTCAAAGTTTGGTGAGAACTACCGATCGCAAACGGGCAGCAATTCACGAGATTATGATTAATAGCGATGCCATCAAAGATTACATTTTGCGTAATGAAATTGAGGAAGTAGAGTCAATTATTCCTCGATGCAACTTTGAAGGAATGTGTACTATGAACCAGTCAATTTACAGGCTTTATGAAGAAGGCAGAATCACTGAAGAAACCGCTCTAGAAGCTTCACCAAAACCAAATGAAATGGCGCAAATTCTCCGAGGTAGAGCTTAAAAAATGCAATAGACTCAACTTTTATAGCAGCAGATTATATAACCAGGGTTAAAGAAATCTTTTAACCCTTTTTCTATTTAAAGCTTATTGACTTCGCCGCAGTTCATAAAATTTGCCCTGTCAAAATTACTACCCAAAGTCATTATCAATATTTTCTCCTTAATCAATTACCGCCTTTATCGTCCCCTGAGAATAAATAACCTTAGTTAATCTCATAAGAGCGCAAAACTCAGTATTAATGATAAAGTCAGCGATCGCGGCGTATTTTAAAACTTATGGTGATGTCTTTCCAATTACAATTTAATTTGTTATTTGGGATTTTACCCAACTTCTAAAAGCTTTAATGGTGGCGTTTCTACCTTTAATTTTACTTTGCTCAACGTATTGAGGAATAACATCAACTAAAGGTAAGCTATTAAAGTTGCGGCTAACACTTGATTTAACATACTTGCCACTTTCTAATACATTTATTTCTAAATTTTGACCGTCGTATCGCCACAACTCCGGCACTCCCAAAGCTTCGTAATTATTCAGACGAGTGCGGGAAGTAATATTAATTTCAAGCGCTAAGTCTGGCGGCGGATCTATAGTTAGGTCTATGCGTTTTTTACCTCTAATTGCTGCTTCATTTTGGATATAAAAACATTGATCGGCTTCTACTCCGCTCAACATTTGCTGATTTTTGTAAGTAGTAGAACCAAGCGGTCTAAATTCAATATTAAGTTCTTCAAGGAGCGCCTTTACTAGGTCGCCAATAATTTCTTTATCATCTTCATGTTCTGGCAATGGGGTCATTATTTCTAATAGTCCCTGGCTATAATTAACTTTAGCAGCACGTTTTTCTCCCAATTCTTCTAAAATGTTTTCATACATTTGCCAAGAAACATTTTTTAGTAATAGTTGTTGCCCAGGTTGCACAACTAATTGATTTAGTTCTAATAGCATAAATTTACCCGCAAATTAATACTACAAATTTGTCTAAATATAAGTATAAGCTTCTTATTGGAAGTTAAGAAATCGGTTGAAAGTAATTTTATTCATAAGGGTATTATCCATGACAAGCATAAACACTATAACCATCAGCAAATTGCATAGCTGGTTCACCTTCAGCATGAAGGTGATTTTCTTGGTCAAAAGATAACTTACAAGGGCGATCGCACGCTATGCAAACTTTCTCAAATTGGAAGATGAAACCAGAGTGTTGCATTAATTCTTGAAGAACTTGCCATTTTTGGCGATCGTGCTGAAGCTTAAGAACCGAGATACAAAAATCAAACATACAACCCCAAATTGCCCCCTCTGCTGGTCTAGTAAGGCTGTTTATAAAGTATGAAAAGTCAGTAAATTCAATTTTCGACTGGTCGAAGTCGTTAATTAATAGCTAATTGCCGCATAAGCCGCTTTAATAACTACTGTAACTTTTTCTCTATCAATTGGTTCAGTTAATATAGATAGCGATCGCCATTTGTCTCGATAGCTAGGAAGCATTGCTTCTTGTTCCGGTGATAGTTCTGAAATAATGCGTTTTGGCATAGGAATGATGCGTTTTGGCATATTTTAATTAAGTCACAATAAAAGTACAGGCTTTGCCGCAAAAAGAATGACAATAAATCAACCAGATACACCAAATAATTTTGAGACAACAGTTTTATCGGAATTGCGTTAACTTTCTCAAGGTTAGACCAACTAGAGTCAAACCTTGAGAAAGTTGAGTATAAGTTTGATACTTATCAAAAAGCGTCTGATTCTATGGTAAGACTGGCAACGAAGATAATTGTAGCCGCAGCAACCGTTGCGGTGCTTCCTTCAGCTTTAAGTGCAATTTCTCCCTTAATTAATGCCTTGGTTACTGGTATAGAATTGGGAAGTTAAAGCTTATTTAACTTCGCCGCCGTTCGTAAAATCTGCCCTGCTAAAATTGCCGCACCAAAGCCATTATCAATATTGACAACGCCTACACCCGCCGCACAAGAATTGAGCATTGTTAATAAAGGCGCAAGTCCGCCAAAACTAGCCCCGTAGCCAATGCTAGTAGGTACGGCAATCACCGGACAATCGGCTAAACCTGCAACTACACTCGGTAAAGCTCCTTCCATTCCAGCCACGACAATTAGCACAGATGCGGAGTCAATTACATGACGATTGTTGAGCAAGCGATGAATCCCCGCTACGCCGACATCCCATAAACGCTGTACTTGGAAGCCGCACAGAGTCGCTGTTACCGCCGCTTCTTCAGCAACGGGTAAATCGGCAGTACCCGCCGATAAAATACTAATTATTCCAGGGTATTGAGGCGCAACTTGTTCGGGATTTAGGGCGCAAATTCGCGCGGCGGGGTAATATTGCAATCCTGTAACTAAAGTTTCTAACTGAGTGTAAACGTTACTATTAATGCGCGTAGCCATAACTACCGGGCTATGGAGGCGCATTGATTCCATAATCTGAGCGATTTGGTCGGGGGTTTTATCTTGACCCCATATCACTTCTGGGAAGCCAGTTCGGCGAGTGCGATCGCTATCTATCCGGGCAAAATCGCCAACGTTTTCATAACCAAAGGTTTTGAGCTTTTCTAATGCAACGGCGGGATTTATTTCGCCTGTAGCGACGGATTGAAAGAGATTTTGTAAGTTAGCGTCGGATTGATTCACGTTTTGAGAGATGGGGACAGGGGGACAGGGAGACAAGGGGAAAATAAGCTTTTACTTTATTTTGTCACTTTGAGCTTATATTTATCCCAGAGTGTGCCGCCTTGAGAGCCGAGAGCAGAGTATTCTAATCCTTGGATGCGATCGCGCACTGCAATTAAAGACAATGGGCTAACTAGGTGAATAAAGGGTAAATACTCTTGGGTTAATCTCTGCGTTTGGGCGTAAATTTCTTTGCGTTTTGCTTCATCTAATTCTTGAGAACCCTTAATATACAACTTTCCAATTTCTGCTTCCCAGTCTGCTACTTCCCTTCCTACTAACGGCTGCTCTCCTGGTAGTTCTTTTTGGTTGAAGCTATGCAAACCACCATCTGTCAACCATACATTAGCGCCATCATGGGGTTCAATTCCACCCGTAAAGCCGAGCAAGTGGCATTCCCAGTCTAGAGTATTTGAAAGCTTATCTGTAAGCGTATTAAAGGCAATGGGGTTGTAATCTACTTGAATGCCAATTTTACTTAAATCTTGCTTAATTTGCGCTCCCATAGCAACGCGGGTTTTATTTTCGCTATTGGTAATTAACGAAAACCTAACTCTATTTCCTTGCGCGTCTAGTAATTGTTTTTTGGCGTTGTACTTAAAACCTGCTTCTAGCAATAAGTTTTTGGCTTTTTGGGGATTGTAGTTGTACGCTCTTAAGCCTTGCGCTGGGGAAATATAAAACGGGCTTTGAATATCTATCGGCGAATCTTGTAACGCACCCAAACCGCGAAAGACATTATTGAGCATGGTTTGGCGATCGATCGCGTAGGCTACAGCTTGTCTAAATTCTAAAGTATTAAACCAACGGGATTTAACTGGATCGATAAGCGGGCGGTTGTTTCTTTTGCCTTTATTTAAGTTGAAAGCAATAAAAACTTTTTGAAACTTAGCGCCGCCATTGTAAACCGTAAACTCTCCTCGTTTTTCTTCGCGTTTTAGCAGCGAGAAGTTTTCGGGAGAAATTTCTACAATATCTAACCCTTTAGAACGAAATTGCAAAACGATGGTATCGGTCGATTCAATAATTTGCCAAACAATTCGCTCAATATATGGCTGCGAGTTTCCTTGCGCGTCTTTGCGCCAGTAGTAAGGGTTACGTTCAAATATTACTCGCTGTCCGGGGGTGTAACTTGCGATTTTATAAGCGCCATTAACAACAATTTTTTTAGGATCGGTATCCGTCCCCCACGTAGAGAGAAACTGAGGTTTTCCATCAGTGCCAGTAGTATTAATAGACTTTGCTAAAATGTGTTTTGGTAAAATACCGACAGAATTTGTTGATGCTCCGGTAGTCGTGCTGAGGAATGGTGCAAAAGGTTCGGGAAAGATAAATTGTACTTGGCGATCGCTTAACTTCCTAATTTTTGGGAAAACACCGCTTGCACCTACCTTCAAAAAGTCTTTCCAATCGGTCGGAATCGCCGGATTAAAAATTATATCTCGATAAGTAAAAATAACGTCATCGGCGGTAAGTGGTGCGCCATCCGACCATTGCAAACCTTGTCGCAAAGTAAAAGTAATTCGTTTTTTATCTTCCGAAACTTCCCACGACTCGGCTAAAGCTGGCTCAATTTTGGCGGTAATTCCGTTAAGCGTAGTTAATCCTTCGCTAGTAAATAGAAAAACATGGGGAAACTCTTGATTAAAGGCGTAGTTAAAAGTTTTAGGATCGCCAATAGTGCTAGTAACTAACTGCGATACTTGCGCCGCTTCGGTTTTCAACTCCGTTGGGTTGCAGCTAGTGAGGTTTAATATAAGTAAAAGTAACAGCCAAAAGCGCCCTAATAAGAGGAAAATTTGAGAAATTGGTCTATTCACGCCTAATTAACCCGCAAATTTATTTTTCTACATCTTTCAACTCGTAAATATTCCAAATTGGGTCTCCATAAGCTGAATATTTGATATTTTGAATGCGATTGCGTACCGCCAACAAACCAATGGGATTAACTAGATGAATAAAAGGCAAGTATTCTTGACTGAGGCGTTGAGTCTCTGCATATATTGCTTTACGTTTAGCTTCATCAACTTCTTTTGCTCCCTGAACGTATAAGCGACCAATTTTTGCTTCCCAAGGCGCTATTTCTCGACCCTCAACGGGAGTTTGCCCAGCTTGAGGTTTTTGATTAAACATATGAGATGAACCATCGGGTAACCAAAGATTTGCGGCACTATTTGGCTCTACACCTCCCGTAAAACCAATAAATACACAATCCCAGTCCAGGGTATTGTCAAGCTTATCTACAAGGGAATTGAAGGCAACATTTTGGATATCAACGCGCATCCCAATTTTGCTTAAATCTTGCTTGATTTGTGCCTGAATAAAGCCTGTCCCGCCAGTACCTGCGGTGAGGGTAAAGCGGACTCTATTGCCCTCTGCGTCGGATAATTCGCCTTTGTTGTTATATTTAAAACCTGCTTGCTGTAATAGTTCTTTGGCTTTTTGAGGATTGTAGTCGTAGGCTCTTAAACCTTCAGCGCGCGAAAGATAATAAGGACTTTGGACGGTAATCGGAGAGTTTTGGGGTTCGCCAACTCCTTGGAAAATATTGTTAATCATTGCTTGGCGATCGATACCGTAGGCTACCGCCTGTCTAAATTCAACGGTGTTGAACCAGCGCGATTTGATCGAATTAACTAAAGATTTACCGTTTCTTTTGCCTTTGTTGAGATTAAACGAAATAAACGTTGTTCCCGACGAAGGGCCGCCATTATAAATAGTGAAGCTTCCGCGCTTTTCTTCACGCTTGAGTAGTCTAAAAGTTCTCGGCCCAATTTCAAGAATATCTAACCCCCCCGAACGAAACTGTAGTAAAGCGGTATCGACGTTTTCTACTAATTGCCAAACTACGCGCTCAATATAAGGTTGGGGGTTTCCTTGCTTGTCTTTGCGCCAGTAATAGGGGTTGCGACGAAATACTACTCGTTGGCTGGTGTTGTAAGCATCTAACTTATAAGGGCCGTTACTAATAACTTTTTTGGGATCGGTATCTGTTCCCCACGTAGATAAAAATTGCGGCTTACCCTCTCCATCTTTGGTAGTAATTGTTTTAGCTAAAATGTGTTTGGGAAGAATTGGCGTTCCTCCCGCACTGCGGAGTAAAGGTGCAAAGGGTTCGGGTACTACAAATTCCACTTGGCGATCGCTTATTTTGCGTACTTTAGGTAAAGCTTTACTTTCGCCAATTTGTAAACCGTCTCTGGTGGAAGTGGGAATGTCTGGGTTTAAATAAATATCATTGAAGCTAAAAACTACATCATCCGCCGTTAAAGGTTCGCCATCTGACCACTTCAACCCTTGACGCAGAGTAAAAACTATTTGCTTTTTGTCCTCAGAGATTTGCCATTTTTCGGCTAAAGCTGGCTCAATTTCTGCCGTTACGCCATTTTCAGTAATTAACCCCTCGTAAATTAAGGGAAAAACATTAGGAGACTCATTACTAAGAGCGTAGTTAAAGGTTTTTGGTTCGCCGACTATAGTATCTACTAGCTGCGTTACTTGCGCCGCCGAAGATTTAAAATCGTTAGGATTGCAACCATAAAGGGCGATCGCAATTGCAACCGTTAATAATCTAACCAACCACCGCTTAACTGAGGGAAACATCAACATCTGGCAAACTGACTAAAGCTCTCTGCCTCATAGTCTACAGGGTTTTTAATTATATCTACTTGTCTACTTTAAGTTCGTAAATATTCCAAAATGCGCCCAATGCGGAGAATTTGATGTTTTGAATGCGATCGCGTATCGCCGCCATAGATAAAGGATTAACTAAATATATATAAGGTAAATACTCTTGCGTAATGCGCTGCGTCTCATCGTAAATAGCTTTGCGTTTGGCTTCGTCAAATTCTTGCGCCCCTTGGATATACAAATCGGCGATTTCTTTCTCCCAAGCTGACACTACACGCCCTTCTATAGGTTCTTCCCCAACTTGTGGGGCTTGATTGAAACTATGCAATCCGCCTTCAGTTAGCCAAACATTTGCGCCATCATTAGGATCTACCCCCGAACCAATCAAGCCGCCAAAATAACATTCCCAATCAAGGGTGTTATGCAATTTTTCGCCAATTACCGTAAATGCGATCGCGCTTAAGTCTACTTGAATGCCAATTTTACTTAAGTTTTGCTTAATTTGGGCGCTCATCGCTTCACCTGTCTTACTTCCAGCGTTTGATAACAATGTAAAACGAACGCGGTTATTATCCCAATCTAATAATTGATTTTTAGTGTTGTACTTAAATCCAGCTTTTAATAACAATTCCTTGGCTTTTTCTGGTTCGTAATTATAAACTTTCAATCCATCTTCTGGCGAAAGATAATACTTGCTTTGCACATCAACGGGGGAATTTTGAGGTTGTCCTAAGCCGCGAAAAAGATTATTAACTATACTTTGTCTATCGATGGCGTAAGATACTGCTTGTCTAAACTCTACAGTATTAAACCACCGCGATTTATTTGGATCTATTAAAGGTTTGCCGTTTCTTTTCCCTTTATTGAGGTTAAAGCTAATAAAACTTTGTCCGTAAGCAGCACCGCCATTATAAATTGTAAACTTTCCTCTTTTTTCTTCTCTTTTAAGTAAAGAAAAACTCAAGGGACTCGCGCCAACTATATCCAACCCACCCGAACGAAATTGAAGTAACGATGTATCGGTTGATTCGACAATTTGCCAAACAACTCTTTCAATATATGGCTGAGAATTACCTTGCTTATCTTTACGCCAATAATTAGGATTTTTGCGAAATACTAAACGCTGACTGGGGTTATAACTTTCTAGCTTATAAGGGCCGTTAGTGATAATTTTTTGTGGATCGGTATCTGTTCCCCAAGTAGACATATAGCGCGAATTTCCATCGGCATCTTTAGCTTTAACTGATGCTTCCAAGGCGTGTTTTGGTAAAATTGCGATCGCGCTAGTAGCATCTCCCGTTGTGGTACTAAAAAAAGGTGAAAACGGTTCGGGTAAAATAAATTCAACTTGGCGATCGCTGATTTTTTGAACTTTAGGTAAAGTCCCACTTACGCCAATTTTAAGATAATCTCTAATATCTGTAGAAATTTCTTGATTAAAAGCTATATCGTTATAAGTAAAAACAACATCATCGGCTGTTAGCGGCTTGCCATCAGACCATTTTAAACCCGGTCTAAGATTAAATACAATTCTTTTCTTATCGGCAGATATTGTCCATGATTCTGCTAATTCTGGCTCAATTTCACCTTTACCATTGATGGTTGTCAAACCTTTAAATGTTAAACCAAAAATACTTGGCGATTGCTGATTTAGGGCATAGTTAAATGTTTGCGGATCGCTAAGGACGCTAATTACTAATTGTGATGTCTGCGCCGCTTGGGATTTAAAGTTTGCGGGATTGCAGCCAGAAAATGCGATCGCAATTACAAGTGTTAATAAAAATGCTATGCACTTACGCCCCCAATTGTAAAAAGTCATAACTTATAGATTAAATGTATTTATCGCCAGTAACGCTTACCTTTCCAAAAAACGCCTAAAATTATGCCAATTAGCTGCATTTGATTTACATCAGTAAAAACGGCGGGTATAGGGATGTAACTTCTAATTATTAAGCCAATAATTAAACATAAAATTAAAGACCAAAGTACCCCAGCATTAATAAAAACTTGTTTTTTGATAGTTTCTAGTAAAAAAACTGCTAGTGCGCCAATACCTATACCGATCGCCCCAATAGTAAATAAAGAGAATATTGGTGAGTATAACGTTGCAGCTAATATTCTAACGATTGTAAACTGCGTTCCTTCATCTAACTGGTTATAAGTTAACCCTAGTACCAACTCTAAAATAACGGCGATCGCAAAAGTTACGCCAGCAACGATAAATAAAGAAGTCCAGGGTAAATACTTGAGTTGACGTAAGGGGTTACTCATAGGTAGTTAAATAGCCACTAATAGCACTACCGCATAAGCTGCAATTCCTTCTTCTCGTCCTACTGCATCTAATTGTTCGTTGGTAGTCGCTTTAACTCCAACACAATCGGCGGGTATTTGTAAAACTTGTGCTAGGCGATCGCGCATAGTAGAAATATGCGGCTTTAACTTCGGACGTTCAGCAACAACTACCGAATCAATGTTGCCAATTTTCCAACCGCGATCGCTTATTAGCTGGTTTACTTTACTAAGTAATACTAAACTATCTGCCCCCGCCCACTGAGGATCGCTAGGGGGAAAATATAGCCCAATGTCTCCCAAAGACAAAGCCCCTAACATAGCATCCATAATTGCATGAGTAAGTACGTCAGCGTCGCTATGTCCTAGCAAACCTAACTCGTGGGGAATTTCTACGCCGCCCAAAATTAAGCAGCGATTGGTGCTTAATTGGTGGATATCGTAGCCATTACCAATTCGGATATTAATCATAATTTAAAGAAGTAGATTTTTATTAAACCGAACTATAGCGATTTTCAATCTGTTGTGAAAAGTGAGTCTTTTCTACCCTTCAACCCTCAACGGGTGATAGCCTGTAAATTACTCTTGTCCTGGGCGAGTTTTTTTCCCCAACAAGTTAGTCATACTTAGCCCCGTTACTACTAATACAATTAATCCTAATCCGTTCAAAATAGGATAAATTGCCTGAAGACTGAATATTTCGCCCGTATGTACCCTCACAATAAAGCCTAAGGGGAGTCCCGTATTAATTGACCATTCTTCGACGATAGTAGCAAGCATTCCAGTTAGTACCGTTAAAATTAGAGGTAAAGCAACAATTGGCGCAATAATTCGGTGGTATTTGCGGGCTGAACGTTTCATTATATTTTGAATTTCTAGGAAAAATTAAGTTTAACTTGCAAGACGATCGCTTATTTTGAATTTTCGGATTCAAGTATAGCCACAAGCTGCTAGTTTATAAAGTCCTATTGGACGCTGTAACCAACATACAAGTATTATTTTTCACTAAAAACGTTAATGCCTCTAAGCTAAAAATGACACAGTTACCGCTTTAAATATGCAAGCGGTAACTGTGCTTTAGTGCGATCGCCTAATTGTAAATTCTAAAGTCCTTCAATTTTGGCGTTGTCGCCAGGATTACCAATTGGTTTACCCGTTGCTACAGCTTTAGCAAATCCCAGTAAACGGACTACTTTACTCGATGGCGAGTCCCAATATTCGGCTTTATCTACACTCACTTTTAGTAACGACAATTGAGGGTCATCTAAGCCATCAGGAAACCAAGCTTTCAACAAAGGATTCCATAGTTCCTCTATTTTGGCTTTGTCGCGGACTAATTGGGCTGTACCCGATACTGAAACGTACTTTTGATCTTTTGGTTCTGAGTAACTAACGTTAACGTGATGTTCGTGTTGTACTTCGTTAACTTTAGTCGCATCGGCGCTAGTAAAAAACCATAAGTCGCCATCAAATTCAAATTCTTGAGTTGCCATTGGGCGGCTGCGTAAAGTGCCATCTTCTTCTACTGTAGTTAGCATGGCAAACCTAATATCTTTAATCATGTCATGCAGCTTTTTAATATTGTCTTGGCGATCGTCCATTAATTTGTACTTTATTCTCAACTATTAATATACAGATAGCATTTATATCAAGCAAAATTATTCTATCTATAGTCACAAGTTTTGTGGCAATTATACTAAAGCGCCGCCACAACTAGAACCACTCCCCGCCGTACAACCGTAACAATAAGGCGCAGTTTTAATGTCATAAATTAAGTCCAAACTTCCTAATTTCAGCAACTTAGCAACAGTTAATGTTTCACCATTACGAGTTTTAGCGGGTAAGTTTTCCATTTGGTTAAAGTCACAATCGTATACGTTACCTAAGTAATCAATTGAAAGCTCGTTTCTACACATTAAATGTTCAACTGTAATCGCATTAAAGTTTGATTCCAAAAAGTGTAAATAAGGCTTATGCAGTTTTTTGTGTTCTAATTGAAACTTAGTTCGTCCAATTGGTAAGTTGGTAATTGTATATAAACTATTAAAAACGATATTAAAATGCTGTTGTAAGTAAGCTTTGTAATCTTTTTCTAACTTAGCTTGTTCTGGAGTTAAACTAAACTTATCTGAGGTGGGGATTGGTGGGTTATATACCAAATCTATAACTAAGTTAGGCTCTTTACCGTAACCTAATTGATTGAGACGTTGCAGCGCCGCAATTGAATCGTTGTATACGCCATTACCGCGCATTTTGTCAACATTATCTTCTAAATAGCAAGGCAAAGAGGCAACTATTTGGGTTTGATGTTTAGCGCAATATTCGGGTATATCTTCAAAACCTGGGACAAAATAAATAGTTAAGTTAGAACGAATAATTACTTTTTTTCCGGCTTTGGTTGCGGCTTCTACTAAAGGTTTAAATCCATAATTCATCTCTGGCGCACCACCAGTAAGATCGACCGTTTGAATTTGCGGGAATTTATTAATAACTTCAATTAATTGGTTACAAACTTCTAGGCTAAGTTCTTCTGTTCTTGTGGGACTTGCTTCTACATGACAGTGGGTGCAAGCAAGATTGCAGCGTTTACCCAGATTAATTTGTAATGTGTTTATCTCTTTTTTAGTTAAAGGTGAATCTAATTTATCTTTAAATGATGTAATTAATGTTTGAACCATAATTATTAAATATATGTCGAGAAAATGCTTTAAAAGATATAGTAGTTAATTAACAATCCGGTGCGCTCCCCTTAAAAAGGGGAGAATGTTTTGTAATCTAAATCTTTAGCTTTTTACTTATTAATTAACAGCAGCCGCCACCGTCGTAGTACCAAGTAGAATTAGTAACAATTACATCTTCTGGCACGATAGAAGCAAGTTTTGCCGCAGTTTTATCGCAGACGGCGGCGGGAATACCACGCTGGAGTATATGCCCGGCATTATCATCAAAAATTGGTTGATTTCCCGTATAAATCGCGGTTTTTCCCGTAAAAATACAAGCACCATCTTCAGGAATTGGAACTTTAAAAGAGACAGAATCAAGACTTTCTAAAAGTAAATGCTCGTCTAAATTGTAAGTATGTTTATCTAAAAGTCGATAAGGACGACGCGATCGCACTTCAACTTGTCCGAAGCCTGCATCGATAATTCGCGCGGTATATTCCTCATAAGTTAGCGCCCCGGATAGACACATTGCCCTTAATTGGTCGTCTTGTTGCAGATGGGCGGGAATAGGACGAGTAGCAATTGGATCGCTCATTTGCAAGCGTCCGCCGGGTTTTAAGACTCTGTACGCCTCCTGCAAGGCGATAGAAAGATCCGCAGGTTCAAAAATATTAAATAAGCAGTTTTGCGCGACTACATCTACTGAAGCGTCAGCAACAGGCAATTTAAAAGCATCCCCGGCGCGAATTTCGACAAAATTTGATTCAAACCAGGGGTTTTCTTGGGCGGCAATTTGCAAGTTACGGGCGGCAGCTTCGCGCATGGCGGCAACTGGATCTACGGCAATAACTGCTCCCACGCGGCGAGAAAAATAAGCAAACTGCAAGGCTTCTAAGCCGCCACCAACGCCTACATAAAGCACCGTTGGTTGGTTTGTAAGTTCGGCTGCGTGGACGGTAGTACCGCAGCCATAATTCATTTCCTGCATTTGGGTAGGAACAATTAAGCCTGGTAGCTGCAAAGGGGTACTTTGAACGCAGCAAAGCCCAACTTGGGGCGTTTCGGCTACATCGCTGTAAAACTGGGCGGCGGTTTCAAGGTAAGTCATGGGCAATCGCTTTTTTAGGTAATTTTAGTATTTCATTTCTATAATTAGTAATGCCCACAGACGGATTTAGACCTCTAATAGAGTTTAGCGGCATTGCGGAATTTAGATATGATTTTTCCTTTGCAGCAACCCACCCGTCTCCTTGTCTCCCCTATTTCAACAACGCCGAGTTTAGCTATCCTTTTGGTGGCGGGGTAGGACAAGTTTTATTGGCAAAATCACACTGATAAATGTATGGTTCTTGCCAGCTTAGAGGAATTTGTAATAAGTCCCGCGTCCCGGTCATTCCTTGACCAATAAATAAGAGTAAGGCAACGCAATTTAAAACAGTGTGAATTATACGCCAGCGATGAGATTTATCTTTATATATAGAAGGTGCGATCGCTAAAGAAAATATCATTAATAATGCCGCGACAATCCCAATATAGTAATGCGACCAGTACCACTCGCTAGAAAGTCTGTAAACTCCATCTTGGCAGCCTAAAATAACTAATCCCATACCCGCCAAAGTTGCAAATACTCCGCGCCAAAGCTTTCCTGTTGCTTTGTACAGAAAAACTAATGAAGCAATAATAGCAACGAACATCAGCCCAATAAAGCTTACTTGGAAGGGTTCTTTAGCAATTAACTCATTCGCTAAAATGTTTTTAGCAATGGGGTGAGTAAGTCCCAATAAAGCAATACCGACAACGGCGGATGTTAGCCAATTTCCCAGCCGATTGTGTTCTTGTCCAACAACTGGGGAGATTTTGCTTTTGCCTTCAGCCTTAGTTTGCAAGCGACGCTGACGAGTTTGCCATGCGAGATTAATTACCATGCCAATTAAGGGAAAAACAAAGAAAACTGCGATCGCTGGATGCAGTAAAGTCAAAGCATCTTTAAGTTCTACCATCCAAAACCTCGGTATAGAAACTGACAGGTTACTGTAATAGCAAAGAAAAATTAGGAAAAATGCGATCGTACTATAATTAAGTTAATAATCTTCACGAACTTCTAAGTCAATGCTTATCAGCTACGGAGTTTAGCGATGCCAAAAGTAGCATTAAAAGCGCGACACCAAATTACCGCCGACTTGTAGTTTTCTAGGTTAATATTTTTGGGAATAAGATAACGTTGGCTACCGCTATACTTTTGTAAGCGAGCGATAATTACATAATCTGCTTCTTTTATGGGGTAGGCTGGAGGGGAGGTTGTAGCTAATACATCGCTAGAGCGATGGATAACTATATATAAATCTGGACCTAAATTAGAAGTAGTAAAAGCTTGATTAAGTTCTAAATAGTTCTTGCCATTTTCCCGAAAAATCCGAGCGTTACCAGTAGTATCGTGTTCGCCAGCAACAAAAGTGCCAGATTTAATATTTTGTTGCTTGGTAGAACTAACGGAACTTGCTATTTGAGGATTGGCAATAGGTTGAGTAGTTGAAGCTTCGGTTGTACAACTGTAAGTGAGACTTATTACCGCAACAATTAGTAAATATTTCAGTTTCATAAATATAAATCCAGTTACTTATATGTATTATTCACTTTTGCGGTTGTATATTCCGGGCGCTTAAACCAAATTTACCTGTAACAATTTCAAATTTTACTGTTGTACCAGGATTAACAGTCCGATAACCTTCGCCAGGAATAGCAGTGAAGTTAAAAAATATTTCTAGATCGTTACTCCAAATTGTCCCGTTACCAGTTTTAAAATCAAAAGCACTTACTACACCCTGCGCCACTGGTAAACCATTTGCACCTAAACAAGGCTTCTCGTTAGCCCACTCTTGCTGAGGGATGCGAATTTGTTTGACTTCAGGCGTATTATAAGCCTCATAGCTGTAGTTAGAATTAGTTTGCAGAATTGCCCGTAAATCAAGGCGCAATTCGTCTATTGTTGGTCGCCCAACAAAAAACCAGCCATTATAGATTTTGTAGATAGTTAAATCGGGATAAAGGACAAAAGTGTAAGGTTGAGCGCGATAGGCGTACTCGCCCTCAGTTTCATCTAAAATATTAATTTTGTTAATAAGTTCTCGTTTTTCGTCCGCCAAAAAAGTCCATTGCGCCCCCAACCCAGCGCGAAAAGCCGCTTGTACCAAGGGCGAATCGCAACTAATGGTTACTAGCTGACAATAGTTAACGGCTAATTCTGGTTGAAATTGTACCAGTTGCGATAATTGCTGGCGATCGCGCGGACAAAAAAATCCTCGGTAAAAGATTATTATTAGCGGATATCCTGCAAAAAATCCCAATTTTTTGTCTAATAAGCTAGGTTGCGTAAATGCAGACAACTGCACCAACTGCTGTTGGTGGTTTGGTAACTCAAAATCACCAAAGACTTCGCCTACTTGTAAATTTGTTGTCATACGCCCAAGGCTAACTTAACAAACTATTAAAAATAATATTTTTGCAGATTCTTCAGCAAACTCTCATTTTGGGTTAGAGAAAAAACTGTTAACTTAACTAACATTAGCTGCTGTCAAGCTAAAAATTAGGTGATGTTTTTTCTAACTTCCGCACCCTAGCAAAAAAGGTCGCAATGACTCCTTCTGATTTTGAGCAAAAAAATTTAGACCGTAAAGAACTACAACGAGTTCAAAAGTCACGTACTGCAACAATACTAATGTTAGGTGTAACTATTGCTGCCAGCATTATAGTTGCTGGGTGGTTTGCTGGCGAAAGAAAAATTAACGGAATTTTTACCCAATTACAGATATTACAAGATAATCCGCCTTTTTGGATAGAAGCGCCAATGGTAATGGGAGAATACCTAGTTGCGCCTACAGTATTACTGTTTGTACTTGTTTTAGTAGTTATTAAAGTTTCCCCTCAACCTCGTCAATGGTCGAGGCGGTTAGTAGTAGGAATTTTACTAATTTTGACGCTTAGATATGTATTATGGCGCAGTCTTTCAACAATTAATGTTGCTACTCCTCTTAATGGAATATTTAGTATCGGGCTATTTATTCTAGAAATTTTAACTTTATTTAGTAGCACTATCGGGCTATTTTTAATGCTCAATGTCAATAATCGCCAGCAAGAAGCAGACCGATTAGCTACCGCCGTAATTAATGGTACTTTTCAACCAAAGGTTGATGTTTTTGTCCCAACTTATAACGAGCCAGCTTTTATTTTGCGTCGCACTATTATCGGCTGCCAAGCGTTAGATTATCCCCATAAAAACATTTATTTACTTGATGATACGAAGCGAACAGAAGTAAAAGCATTAGCTGAAGAATTGGGATGCAAGTATTTAACAAGAAGCCACAATAATCACGCGAAAGCTGGAAACTTGAATCATGCTTTGCATCATACTAATGGAGAACTGCTAGTTGTTTTTGATGCTGATTTTGTACCAACAAAAAACTTTTTAACCCGCACCGTAGGCTTTTTTCAAAACGAGCAAGTTGCTTTAGTACAAACACCCCAAAGCTTTTATAATGCCGATCCTATAGCGCGCAATCTTGGTTTAGAAAATGTTGTTACTTCTGAAGAAGAAGTATTTTATCGGCAGATTCAACCAAACAGAGATGGCGCTGATAGTGTAGTTTGTGCAGGTACTTCTTTTATAGTGAGAAGAAGTGCGTTGCAGGAAGCAGGAGGTTTTGTTACTGATTCCTTAAGTGAAGATTATTTTACTGGAATACGTTTATCTGCTCAAGGATACCGATTAATTTATCTTGATGAAAAGTTAAGTGCAGGATTAGCCGCCGAAAATATATCTGCTCACGCTACTCAAAGATTACGTTGGGCGCAAGGGACATTACAAGCATTTTTTATTGAAGCTAACCCGCTAACAATTAAGGGATTAAGACCATTACAAAGATTAGCTCATTTAGAAGGATTGCTACATTGGTTTAGTAGCATTTCTCGCGTTGGGTTTTTAATTATTCCTTTAGCTTATTCTTTTTTAGGCGTTATTCCGGTAAGAGCAACAACGTCAGAATTGTTATATTTCTTCTTGCCTTATTATTTGGTACAAATAACAGCTTTTGCCTGGTTGAATTCTCGCTCCCGCTCGGCTTTGTTATCTGATATTTATTCCTTAGTTCTATGTTTTCCTTTAGCATTAACAGTAATTCAAGTAATGTTAAATCCTTTTTCTAAAGGGTTTAAAGTAACGCCAAAAGGTACATCAAGCGAGAAATTTTCTTTTAACTGGAATTTAGCTTTGCCATTAATAGTTTTATTTGTAGCTACAGCAGTAAGCTTGTGGCGAAATCTAGGAATGTGTATGGTAAAAGGAGCGTGGGCGACAACCGTTACTCCAGACGTTGCCCAGCAAATTAAAGGCATTGGTTTAGGTTGGTTATGGAGCAGCTACAATTTGTTACTACTGGGGATAGCATTGTTAATTTTGCTAGATGTACCCAAACCAGATTTGTATGAATGGTTCAATTTGCGGCGAGTTGTACAGTTACAAGTTGGCGAACAAAAATTTTGGGGAGTCACGACAATGATTTCCGAAATTGGCGTGGAAGTTGCTTTAACTCAAGCTAGAAATAATCTAGATGTAGAGTTACCTGTAACCCTGGAAATTATGGGAGAACAACTACAATTATCTGGAACAATTGTCAGGACTGGGATACAAGGTGAATTTGCTACGGTGCGAGTAACTTTTAAACGAGTAACTCTCAGCCAACATCGGCGTTTAGTAGAAATGTTGTTTTGTCGTCCGGGACAGTGGAAGCGCCAAAACACACCAGGAGAATTACATTCGCTATTGTTGCTGTTTAAGATTTTGCTCAAACCGCGAGTATTGTTTGACCGTAATATTGAGGTAAATGCGATCGCTGTTTCCCAAGGATAATCTGTAAAAATCGTTGTAGCTCACCTAAAAGCAAAATTTCAATCTCACAAGTTAAACGAAAAAAAGACCAGCCTACCACAGCTAGTCTATAAACTTATTTTTAAATTGTCGTTTGATTCCAGGAAACCCAACTTTGCTTTCCCAAAGCTTCAGTTAGTAGAAATCTATATTTCACATTGTAACAGAACACACAGATTTTTTTATATAAGTTCACAGTATCTTGACATATCTGCCCCTTGGGGAAGATGCAATAACTAAAATTACGTCTAAATCAAGAGGATGTGACTTTAACAACTACACAGAATTACTGCTATTTTCCCGATTTAGATATTTTTCTCCTCGGCTTGGCTTTCCCCATAAAATGCGCTCTTGCTTATAGATAGCAATCCCAGGTTTAGCACCCTTGGGTTTATAAACGTGCTTGGGTTGAGTGTAAACTACAGGAACGCGATCGCTTTGACGAGAACGGCTGTAGTAAGCAGCCAAATCCGCAGTAAATTGTAAATCGCGCTCCTCAGCCACAGTACCAGGTTCTAAACGCAACAGTGCGTGAGCGCCAGGAATTTCTTGAGCGTGAAACCACAAATCGTAATCCTTTGCAGTGCGAAAAGTTAGGCGATCGTTTTGGCGATTGTTACGCCCAATTAACACCTCAAAGCCGCTAGGAGTGCGAAACCTGTGAAAATTTGGCATTGCGTCCGCGCCAGAAGTAGGACGAATGTATTGCGTACCTTCTAGAAGTTTTTGCCCAATTAATTCTTCGCGGATTTCGTAAAGTGCCTCTAAATCGTCCATCGATTGATACTTATCAATTTGCAAAATTCCATCTTCTACCTGTTCCAAGTAATCAATCTCGGCTTGTACGTCGTTTAGCAATGGTTCGACGGCTCCACGAGCGCGTTTAAGCTTTCCTGATTGTTTATATAGTTTTTGGGCATTTTGAACGGCGTTTTTTTCTGGTTCTAAACTAATAGCTACAGGTTCGTTGGTATTAAAATCAAGCAAAACAATTTCTTTCATTCCTGGTTGCCATGCTTGCAAATTAGCCATTAATAAGTCAGCTTGTTGACGGTATACCTCTGCTCCTTCAGACTGCTGCAAGCGATTTCTAAAAGTTCGAGCTTTGAGTCGTAACTTTTCTAAAACGTTACTCAGCTTTTGTATTAATTGATTACGCAATTGGACAAATTCTTGTTGATTTAACTCTTTTGTATAGTAGTCACTCAGCAACTTTTGAACATCGGTTACTTGCTCAATTACTTCCCAACCTAGCACCGTATAACCTGAAGCCGTCCAGCCAGGGAAAAATTGCAACTTTTCCAACTTTTGCAACCACTGTTGCCAATTGCCAAACAACCTTTGCCAATCTTCCGCTTCTAAGCTAGTGGTAGATTGTTCTGGATCTAATCCCGATACCCGTACCATTGACTGTACCAAAGCTGGACTCAAACCCCTGTAGTTTTTCAGCAAACAGCGCCCTATAGCTCCTGGAACTAAGCTTACTCGTTCTTGCCAGCGTGAAATTTCCTCGCTCAAAGAAGGCACAGCACCGCTTAATAATGGTGGCAATTCATAAGTTTGCCCGGTTTGAATAGGACGGACGCTTGATTGCTGCTGGCTAACTTGGTGCGCCGCCGTAACAATTACTTTATTTGCATCGGTAAGAATGACATTGCTATATTTGCCCATAATTTCTACATACAAGTGCCATAGGGCGCTTTCTCCCGGACGGCGGGCAAATTGCAGATCGACTACTCGCTCCCAGGGGGCAACTTCTTCAATAGCGACTAGCGCCAAGCCATTTAATTGATGGATCAACTGTTGGCTAAACGTAAACGTATCAGGGATGCGCGGAGGCGCAGAGCCAATACAAAAATGCGCCGCTTGGGGATGCCAGCAAATTTCTAACCATCCCCGCGCGTTGAGCGTGCGTAAGGCGATCGCAATTGTAAAACGGTCGCGCTGGTACACTTGCTCAGTACGCGCGGGCAGCCACAGCTTGCGAATCTCGCCAATAGCAGCAATTAAAGTTGTCAAGTCAACAGGTTGCAAAGCAAATCTTCTTTAACTAAGAGAATAAAAATTGAATACTTCTTCTACCTTTTGAGCGATATCTAAAGGTAGAAAAACCTAAAAAACAGGATTAAAAGCCCCAAAAACCAGTTTTTTAGCTATTTTTAGGCTTGTAACTCCAAATTTTTGTATATAACATTGAAGTTAGATTTTTCCCAGCTTGTCATGCGGCGCGATGCGTCAGTTTTTCATGGATATTCAGCTTATAAATATCGGTTTTGGTAATATTGTCTCTGCTAACCGAGTAGTGGCCATTGTTAGTCCCGAATCTGCCCCCATTAAGCGTATTATTACAGATGCCCGCGATCGCGGTCAGCTAATTGATGCTACTTATGGTCGTCGCACTAGGGCGGTGATTATTACCGATTCAAGTCACGTCATTTTGTCAGCAATTCAGCCGGAAACGGTGGCAAATCGGTTTGTACTTAGCCGCGATCAGCCAGATAATTAGTTAGGGCGCTGTACATCGATAAAAATTGAATATGTTGTTGGATTTGTCCCAGGAAATGCAAATTGCTAATTCTACTCAAACAAACGACTTTCAGTCGGGAGGTAAGTTAATTGTTTTAACCGGCCCTAGCGGCGTGGGTAAAGGTACTTTGGTGCAAGTTCTTCTACAACGCCACCCCGAACTTTATTTATCAATTTCTGCTACCACTCGCGCGCCGCGTCTGGGGGAAGTTGATGGCAAACATTACTACTTTGTTAGCCGCAGCGATTTTGAAGCCATGATTGCGGGTAATAACCTTTTAGAATGGGCAGAGTTTGCAGGCAATTATTACGGTACTCCGCGTGTACCTGTAGAACAACAAATCGCTCTTGGCAAAACTGTGTTGTTAGAAATTGAGCTAGAAGGCGCAAATCAAATCTCTACTTCTTGCCCCAATGCGTTGCGAATTTTTATTCTACCGCCGTCTTTTAATATTTTAGAGCAACGTTTGCGCGATCGCGCGACGGAATCTGAACCTGCAATTCTTCGCCGCCTGCAACGCGCCCAAATAGAAATTGATGGGGCAAATAATTTCGATTTCCAAATTGTTAACGATGACTTGGAAGAAGCTTTGCATCAACTCGAAACTGCCATACTAACTTAGCACTTAAAAAATGAAAGAGTAGAGCAAAAAAAGTAAAAATTTCTACTAAAAGTAAACACATTCCACTTTTTTCACCTACTCTTTAGATAACGCCGATTTTTAATCTGCGGTATTTTCTACTTAACTAACCAAACACCCGTTGGATTACTTC
>Ga0181464_1000073_pt1 | contig 26948 bp, 24 predicted proteins | sample InSIn2gowninarea_FD_119074 | JGI IMG/M metagenome (GOLD analysis project Ga0181464, IMG submission 119074) | Clean room microbial communities from NASA Spacecraft Assembly Facility at Jet Propulsion Laboratory, Pasadena, California, USA -... ...
GAAATCATTGTGTAATGTGTTGATTGAATTCTTTCTCTTGTATGCTTCATGATTTCATGATTGTTTAATTGTTTCATGAGTAAATAATTTTATCGATAAAAATATCTCAGTTCAAATAGTGTTGTGAGAACTTGATGAAGAAGGAAAAATAATATTTGAGCCTAAAGAAGTCACAAAAATGAGAACCTGACAACTACGAAATTGATTAATTTCAAAGTATCTCATTAAGTGGAAGAAATTACCACTGAATATTCCACATCGAAGGATGATAATTTTATACAGAAGCGTCCAAAACTACTCAAGCATTGAGGTCAACACTTTTTAAAAGGAGAGGGTCATGTTAGTTCCTTATAATACTAGTGTATTAGCCTTGTTGTTATTATTAGTGTAGCCCCCTATTTTTATTGTTGTGCCCATCTATCCCCCATGTTGTTATTGTTGTGCCCCATAGAAGCCCACTATTGTTATTTTTGTGCCCTCACTTTATTATCGTTATGTAGGCTGGGATTATATTATGACCCCTTAGACTCCTATATAGACCAAGAAGGTCTTATCATTTGTATCATCCAAGAATTGTTCATTTATGTAATGTAAAGGAGGTTTCCCCCTCGAAGAGGCTAATTTTTAAGTCATTGATCTATCTTTTCTTCTATTTTGTGAGTTGGTTGCATAACATTGATGGAGGTAAGGAATTGATTTTCAACTCCAAAGGTTGCATCATTCGGAAAGAAAGATCAAGGAGAGTGATTGCAAAAGGAGTCAAGACACTCGGTAATGTGTATGTGTTGAAGGGAAGAGTGAAGAGTAAGAAGAGACCAAAGGAGTACTCTTCCTCATTAGATTTAGAGTAGGAGATATCAGCCCCCACTACATTCCATTCTTGCATGTTAGATCTACTTGACTGCAGTAGTATGTATGAGACAAGCATGGTCTCAGGGGGAGCATTGTTAGCTTGAGGATTTCTAGCAGCAATGAGTTTTGATCCAGTTCTTCCATGCACTTTTAGATCCACCGGATCACTTCATATGAGGTATATCATGCTGAAGGGGAGATATGGTTTTTTCAAAGCTTGTTCTTTATGTTTATTTCTTTTCACTCATTATATTTAGAGTTGATGTATTTACTGTGTATGAGTGGAAAATGTAGAATTTTTTTGTAGATTCAAACTGCTAATTGTAATTTACTAAAATAATAAACTTGAATTTACTCTACTCATTAGCGGAAACAATTAAACAATCATGAAATCATGAAGCATACAAGAGAAAGAATTCAATCAACACATTACACAATGATTTCCTGGGGAAATCCACAACTAAAAAACCCTTGTTATTTGTATATTGCATTAGTCAAAAAATATGAGATGATTACAATGCTTTGCTCAAGCCCGAGAAACCTCTGCACTATCTCTATTTATCTCACTACTTCCTAGACAAACCCAGGCCAATAATTAACCATATTTTGGATTTCCTGAGTCCCTATTTATTTGCATTGTTTCCTTGGGAATTAGCACCCTATTAATTAGGGAAATTCCTCAATATGAATTACGCAATCCTCGTAGGCCTTCCTCTGACTGCATGCACCACATACACAATTCAGAAGATTATACAACTAATGGTACATTGTCCTTGAACTCCAATATCAACTGGGTAACTCTCAGGTCTAACATGCATGATTTATTTATGAGTGAATCATCAGTTAACTGGTTGAACACATGAAGCAGCGCCCAACTGTCTAACCTCCTACTAGTTCCTCCATCATATGGAACTAGTTTAAATAACTTTAACTCAGTTAAACTGAATTAATTAATTGAAAGTCAAAATAAACTCAACGAGGGCTCCTATAACGTAGGAGACACACTACATGACTCAAGTTAGACCCTCAACTCGAATTAATTGAGCCAACTAAGTCAAATTAACTTAGTTAACTCATACAAGTTGTATTTTGATGTGGAATTACAATTTTATTCCTAATTTAATTCAAGGACAAAATTAAATTAGGATTTTCTTGTTGCATTTTCAACATAAAAGACATGTATATCAGCCTTGTTGCAACATTCATTGATCATATTTGATCTATCCTAGCATTGAGACAATTTGGAAATGACATGCATATGTGACTTAACACTTGGACCAACCATACGTAGATTATCACATGTAGTTTGTTATAGCCATGTATCTTTTATTATATCACCACCTCATGTTGGTTGAGATTCATGCATTTTAGTGAGTTGAGTCATCATGGTGATAGGGATGTTTTGGAGAAGTTTATGGAGTCATTTTCAGCCACATGTATGGGCTAATGACATTATAACAGCCATGTTATGTTATGTTTTTGAGACATTGGTCCTGTTAGTGTCAGTCTTTCCAGCCTTCCTCCAGTGATCAAATACGCTCTTACAAAGTGGTCTCAGAGTGTCAAGGTCAAATTTTGTCATTTCAGTGAGTCTTCAAGCAAAATTTGGTCACTAGGCATTAGGTCTAGGGTTTGCTCTCACTCTTTTCAAAGTTGCCCAAAGGCCCATCCATGTCATCATTCAGCTGAGTCTATCATCATTCATAGGGTTTTGATTATCATCTCAGTGTCTAATGAGTCATCTTACACCTTGTCCATGCTTCAGTTGCACCTAGGCAAGGTCATTTCCCTCTCCTAGGGTTTTGAAGGCAATTTCTCTTGGGCGGTCAAATCATCGGCAAAACTTGTATCCTGATGTTCATACACCTTCCCCTATCCTTAAATTACTTTACCAAATGCTTCCCATCCCTTAGATCCGCCAAATTCCTCATTTTCGCACAAACCCTAGTTTCTAGCTACAACCTGGCAATTTTCTAGGTTGGGCCTGTGTTTTGCCCTTTTCGACCCCTTCCCCTCACTCAATCTCTGAGATTCCACTTTCCCCTGATTCCTAACATCCCTCCCCACTCCCAAAAATTTCCCCAAGAATTTAGAAGCCCCCTGTCCCCTTCATTTCGCTCCATTTCGACAAAATTCCTTGTTTCACACATCGGGACAAGTCGCACTCAAATGATGTTTCAGAGCAATAAAAGATGAATTTTGGAAAAATGAGAGAGGTTTTTGTCCATAACATGCCAAAGAAGAAAAACCTCCTTCACTTTTTGCACAGGTGTCATTGTTTTAGATAAATGTCAAAATTACAATCGCCATATCCAAGGAGGTTGACCAAGGCACTAAAACGACGGAAAAGGCCCGATCCACTCCAAATTTTGGCCAAAACCTCTTTTACTGAGCATGGAACTAAATAGCCTAGCCACAGCACAAATCCCAAGAAATTTTGAGCATTTTGGGTAAATTTTGGTTTTTTCAGGTAATTTACAGGTTTTCTCCATTAACGGGTCTCACCCCCCGCGCGACCCTTCATCTTGGCAACTCCATTTTGCAAAAACTCAGCATTTCCAGATTTTTCATGAAACTTTACACATGCTCATCAATGGACAAGAGATTTTGTGAAGTTTTGGGCCTCCAGAAAGTCAAAAAACAAGCAAAAAATGACTTTCTGCCACATTTTTGAGACACAGAAAGCAGTCTTGGGATATTGCACTTCTGGAGGGGCAAATGACCACCAAATTCAGAAATTCCAGTTGGGTTGGAAGGTAGACTCACAGACCTTTCCAACAAGCCTACTCTTGCTCAATTTGGACACCTGGAAGTTTCCCAAAAGTGGTCCCAAAGGCGCGCGACCTGTCAGGCAGAGGCGCACGACCCGTCAAGCAAATTTCTCCAAATTTCAGTGTACAGCTCAGAAAAACGCAGTTTGACCCTGTTTGACTTTTTGGGGTGGATTATTATCCTCTTTGATGTAATTAATTTACTTTTATGACACTTTTACACTTATTTACCTTCTCTAGAAGATTCATTCATGAAATAGCATGCATTTAATGAATGAATTGGTTTCCTAGCTTATAGAGGCAAGTTGTTTTGACTGCCTAGATTTTAGTGCTCAGTTTAGAATTGGTTGAAACATCTCCTAGAAGGATGAGCTCGACCCCTAGAGGCAAGGGAAGAGGTTGGCTTGCCTATATTATGTATTTTCTTAATCATTTTCAGAGGTTGGAAGGTTGGACTCTTGAGGGAGAAGCTATCATTGTATTATTCACCGTATCTCTGCAATTTTTGGCTAAGAAAGACCAGGTTTTTGCAGTCCTTTTTGGGATTCTTGTGGTTACATGTATTTATGGTGTGTTTCTCTATGTACCTATAAGTGTGCTATGTGAATCATTTCCTTTCTTTTCCTTCTGCACATTAAAAAAATGAAGTGTTAAAGTAGAATTCATGATTGTCATGCTCTGCTTTTAAGTTTGTTTAATTTCAATGTTTTCTACTGTTTAAGGAGGATTAAAAGTTATTGTTTGCCCTCCTTAGCTCCTCACCTGTCTTTCTCATCCATTCACCTCAGTTTAAGGCATCAATACAGTCTCCTATCTCGCCCCAAAGAACCCCTTGCAGAAACTGTGTCCAATCCCTGCAACCAAAATTGCTATTCCCCAATTTTCCACCAAAACTTTAAAAATCCCAAAATCAACCCTTTTGATCAGTTTACTAGCGTAAAATCAGTGTTACCCTATTGGTCATCTCCCCAATTGAAGATCTTTATCAAGATAGACCGGAGAGATCCCACTCCTGCCCCGTAGGGCTAGCTACGAGGCTAAGTGGTTTGATGTAGCCTTGAGGTTTACCTTTCTCAGCCTGAGGTGAAATTTCAAGCGCTAACAGGTCCATAGGAGATGATCTTAGCAGTCATGTTATTCATTGAAAATTCATGTAAAATGATCATGGAGCCATGTATTCATATTGCACTTATCATTGGGTCATCTATTCATGAGTCACAAGTCATGCTATGGTCATATGAATTATGTATGAGGTCTTATGGCATTGCTACATCCATGTATTTATCAATGTATATGTCATATAGTCATGGTCACATGGAGGCTTAGTCCATATGGTGCTTCTATTTGTCAAAAGGAAGCATTGTTTGCAACAGAAGTAGTTCATTACAGGTTGGAGATGATTTTAGAGATGGAATGTGCTTAGGGAGAGCATTATTTTCTCTTGTTTACTTCAAACATACATTTTTTGCATTATGATCCACTTGGATAAGTTCATGGTGTGCCTCAGGCTATGTTATGATGGTTGTTGGTGGTCATTGATGTTGATGTTATGTAGTTTCTATCGAGAAGTGTTGGTTGGTTCTTCATGCGGATATTGTTGCATATTGTTGTTTATTTATTGTTGGTCATTGATGCTTGTATGGTTTCCTCATGTTGGCTTATTGTTGTTGTTGCTAGAGGTGTTTGATTGGATATGTTGCTTTGAATGTTGATTGGTTATATGTGTTGCTTGTTGTTGATGTGAAGAGTATGGTTATTGGTTGATATGCATTACTTTTCAGCCATGTTAGTTGCTCCAGTATTTGTGCTTCATTTTTGTTGCCTTATCATATGGAGTTGACCCTCTACCACTAATGTTAAAGTGGGAGTCATAGAGGATGTTGGGTTGGATTTTGTGTATGATTTCCATCAATGCCAAAGGGGGGTATTGATAGCATTGTGGTGTGCATGTTTCCAACTAGTTGATGTTGCAATTGGTTCATGACAATAGCTAGCTCCTATTGGCATTGATGTCAACTCTATGTAGTCTAGCTAATGTATAGATGCATTAATTGTAGTATGGTTGCAGCTCGTTGTGTTGACATTGACATGGTTGTGTTGGCATTGATTTCAACCTTATGATGTCACACTCATGATGTTCAGATGATGGTAGCATGGTGTTAATGGAGGTTTTTCTTGTGATGGCATGTGTTTGCATGTACATTAACATTGATGGTAGGTCTTCATGCTTATGATCATGAATATGACTTGTCGCAATAGTGTGTTGGCCTTATGATGATGATGGTAATGTGCTACAGTGTGTTACAGATTTTTACAGATGTGTTGTAGCTTGTGGAGGTGCTTGCGGAGAGTGGAGGACTTGTTGGTAGGATTTCCAACCTTTGTCCGTTGGCCCTTTAGGTTAATTTGGAAGTATCACTTGGGAGACATGTTTTATCCACTTGCATAGGTGTTACTAGACTTGACAAAGGTTTGGAGGCATGTTTAAGAGCTAGAGAAGGTGACCAAACAGATGGCAGAGGTTTTGGGATGAAGTTTGATGTTTGTACTTATATTTTTCCCTAACCACTGGCACGCAAGCCTATGGGAGTAGTTGAAAGCTCCAACTACTGGCAGACAAGCCTATGGGAGTAGTTGCAACCTAAATCAGGTATTTTTGTTCGTGCAGTTGAGGTTTTTCAAGAAAAATCCTCTATATTCCTCATGTAAATTGGATGAAAATTGGCATGGAAATTCCCAGAGGCTTCTAGATCAAGTTGTAAAGGTTGGGAATGGATTGAAAAGTTTCTTCAGTGATGTGAATAACTTTATTTCACAAGTAATGATGATAGTGGATTGATTTCATCAAATTTTTGAACCCTTGATCCCATACCTAAAGTGAAGCCTACATAGTGGAGGAATGCTTCAGAATTGAGTGAGAGCATATAATCTTTAGTGTATGAGTGCAAATGGTTTCATAGTGAGCAGATCTTAAGCTTGTTGCAAAATAGATTAGATTTTAAGTTGTTGTAGCAGAGATTGTTTTGGAGAGTTTTGCATGCTATTGGATAATGTTTTTGTTGGTGATTTGATGCATGGATATGAGCCACTATTTTTCTTGTGTTGAGAGTATGTTTATGTTGGTATTTTATTTGGTTTATTAATGGTGTCTTAATGTTGAGACTTAGATTGCAAAGTTGAATTCTTGTTGAGCAGAGAATCTTGGATCCAATTTGAAAATATATTAAATGAGGTCCACATAGAGTACAAGAGCGGTGACTTCATGAGAGAGGAGCATTGATTTTGAAGCTTCAGAAAAAGGAATAGTTTCTCCATCCAATCGAAGTTAGATAGTCCAATTGGAGTTGGGCGACGAGCGTTGATCATGGTGGCTTTTAGTGGATGGTAGTCCGTAGATCAGTGTGAGAACAATGTTTTCTGAGTTCATCGGTAGAATCGAGTCTTATGGCTGAATGGTGTTGGCCTATTGTATATGAGTTCTAGTCTCCAGGCTTATCATAATCAATTATCTATATAAAAGACAAATTGCTTGACATAATAGAGATTCATAACAGAACAACAGTAGAAAGGGTGGCTTTTCTCCCAAAAGGGTTTCCACTAGAAATCTTGTGTCTCATGTGTTATGATGTGATTGTGTGTATTGTTTATTGTTTATTTTTTTTCTTATGGTTTTAAGTTTCTGCTCATATTGTGCACATTTTATGATTTGTTATTAGTTGCTGGTTATTAAATGCATGATTTAGTAGGTGATTTTTTAATTGGTAAAAGTGCATAACAAGTCACACCATTGATTCACCCCCCCCCCAACACTCCCTCAGTAGTGCTCAAAAGTTTCCAAAATTAGTATCAGAGTGTCGCTCTTGGTTTCATATTGATCATTGGAGAGCATATTTGGGGTTTGTTAGAAGAAATTTGCATTTTTTTCCAAAATGGCTTCACAAGAAATACTTGAGGCTTATTGCTGCAAATTTCAAGGTATGGCAAGAAAGTATGAAATATAAATTATCCTCTTGTGGCTCTAACATTTGGAGATTGGTTTGTGAAGGATATGATGGAGATTTTCCTTCATCTAAAGTATTGAATCAAAATTCTCAAGCAAGGAGAATTATTTTCAAAAAACTCCATAATGCAGATTTAGAGAAAGTTGGAGATTTAAAATATGCAAAGGAGGTTTGGGACAGATTGCATATGTTATTTGGATAAAGTTGTAGTAATAGTGATGAATATTTTGAGAAGAGCAACAAAAAGAAGAAGAAGAAGATGAGATCCAAGAAGAACAAAGCTCCAATTGAACCAGCTATAAAAGAGGAAAACAAATTTGAATGTATAGGCTGCATTGATTTACTTTCAAGTTACATTTTTAATAGTACTGGTGATAATGATTCAGATTAGGTTAGTGAAAAAGATGATGATCATAGTTATATGGTCCTTAAGGCTAAATATGAATCTTCCACGGTTTTTATTGAACAATTTTCTATTTAAATTGGTAGACTAACTAATGCTTGAAAGGAGCATGAGAAGAATTTGTAGATTTGCAATAAAAAGGAGAAATATATCAAGGAAGAGATCACTACCTTAAGGACACAGCTGACATAATCAAAAAGAGTAGAAGAAGTCATTTGCAGCAAGAAAAAGGATAAGAAGGATTATGTTGAAGAGCTTGAAGGTGTAATTGACAAATTAGAAAGGATATTAAAGAAAAGGATCGGCAGTTGGAGCAAGTAAAGAGAACCGTTGTAGTGAAAAATTCTGGTAGCAATTTTAAAAAGGGTGAGACAAGCTTGCATGTAGGAAAGAATAACAAAGAAGAACCAAATAAGCCTGCAACAAAGAATGTGACCAACAATAGTAGTAAGAAAGGAGAGAGAAAACAAATTCACCAACAACAGCAAAGTTTAAAATCAAAAGGATCTTTTACAGCTAGAAGACCATTTTCTCCTATGGTTGAAGGTAGCAATTTTCAGAGGAAAATTCAAAACTCCTTTCCCCCTTGATGGACAAGATTGAGTTCTATAACTGTCACAATTTTGGCCATATGTGTTATAGACATTTTTGTGCCTCGCGTCAAGGAGCAGGGAATGTCGATAATTACAGGGATCCTCAGTCCCTAAACATGTTGTTCTTACCCCTAAAAGAACAAGGTCATCAATCAACAGCACTTCCAATCAGTTCTCCACCTGAAAACACTTCAGAACAGGCTTATTTTGGATCATGTCAGCTGCTTAACTGAGCTTCTGCGCTGTATTGCAACTGTCCCACTCTGTACCTGCGCTGGAAGTCAAAAACAATGAAGGCTACCTGCGCTGGGCGAGATTGGCCAAGTGGCACAGTCATCCTGCAAGGTGTCATTTGCCCAGGAAGCTTCCAAACTGACACTTGGGTCATGAGATTCGCCCTGTGATGAGTAAGAGGTACTTGATCACCATGTGTAAGCAAGGATCTCCAAGTGGACACAGGAACTGAAGATTAACTGAAGATGGAGAGGACACTAGTCAGCTATATGCCAGCCTCCAGCTGACTCATCCTTTCCTCTTCCCTCCTATATATAGAGCTCTTCTATGAGGTCTAAAGAGGCTGGAATTTTGTATTAAGCAAGGAGGTGCTGTTGGTATACTGCCAAGATTATTGGGTGATTGTTTTACTAGAGGTGAAGAAGAGAGTTCTTGCTGCCGAGGAGGTGCTGCTGGATTGGAGCCAACATCATTGGTTGTAACTTCCTCTGGAACCCTGTTACTTTCTATCAATAAAGTTTGCATGTTCTCCTATATACTTTTTTTACATAGATGCTTTTGTGTTTACATGTATATTTGATGCAACCTAATCCATGCTTCAATTATGATTGCTTGTATCTCGTAGTTTGCTCTCTTTTGTTGCGCAGATTCTGTGTGTAGCTGGATCGGCTTGGAGAGCAAAGAGCTGGGAATCGGATACAAAGAGAGAAGGACAAGGATCGACTAAGCGCAAGACACCAGGTTGGTTGACCCTATTTCCATACTCTCTGTGCTTTCATAAAGATGAACATGAAAACTTTGTCATTCAGTTGTTGCTAAAGTCTGTCACCTTTAGAAAGGGTTAGTGTCATCCGCATCGGATACTTTTCCCCACAACAAACTGGCGACTCCGCTGGGGAGATCCTAGTATCTTGTTGTTGTAGTATTTTGCTATTCATTTCTTGAAGAAAGGAGTACCGAATCGAAAAGCTTTTGACTCTATCAAAAGCGAAGTAGAGGGTTTTGCTACTCTTGCTCCTTTGCTGAGCAAATTCAAGATTTAAAGAGCTAATCTACAGATGAATCCTTACTCTTAGTGATAGATCTTTATCCTCTTGATCATCCCTTAGCCTGTACTTAACCCATAGCATTTTATTTCAGTCAAAACAATACATTTTTGAGCTTTTTATGACCCGGAATTCTTAGCAGACGTAACTCTCGTAAGTCAGTGCAGGCTGTCCACAGGCAGTCTGCATTACAGCGCAGGTAGTCCCTTCGGGAACTGCGCTGAGAGTGAAACTGGTGAACTAGTGCCTGCGCTGGTCCAGTTGGCCTTAGTCTAGCTCAGCTCTTCCTTTGTGTCTTGGCCCTGTTTGCACTTGTTTTTGGCTGATTGCTTGCTGGTTATTGTATTTGCTGTAGACCACTTCTCCTTGACATTATTCCACCTCAGTTGTGTGATGAAATTGTAAATGTTCTTTCAGTATTTCTTGTTTCAGTTACAATTTCCCATTGTGAAAAGCGAACCTAGTAGCTGTGGCCTCTTAGATTGCGATCTTATGAGTTAGTGTTATTGCTGTTCATAGCTGTTTTGGATTGGTTTGCTTCTCACTTTATGGTTTGAATCTATACTTTTCCTGTATTTAAAACAAGTCTTTCATAAGGTGTTCTTTTGATTGTGGACAAGCTTGTTTGTTTCTACTTGAAAGTTGATTCAAAAATCATACAACCGTTTCCTTTTGTTAAGCATCAACATTAAGGATAACGAAAAGAAATACATGCATTGTGCATTTTGCATTTGACTGTATGCTTGACGATTTAGGAAAATGTGCATTTTAGTGTGTGTTCTTTGATCTGTGGAAAAAGTTGTGTCTTGCTCTTTCCTCAAGTAGATTAAGGTTTTTTAAAGTTGAAAGATTGAAAAGATTTTGCTTCTCATTCTTAGATTGCATATAGGAAGTTGTATATATACATCTCGTGGCGAACCTGAAAGGCAAACTGTTAAGAAAGATCAACATTAAAATAAACTCAATTTACATAATAACGCTTTGGAATTTAACGCAAACATCTAGAGGTCTAGGTAGAGACGTGTTCCGGCGTCGTTAAACATAGTGACTGTCGATCTCTACGAAGGTGGGTGATTCCTCCTGAGAGTCGGTGGCACTAACACGGATTTGAGCTCCCGCGTACCGTCGCGTATATTGGGAGACCCCTATAGGCTTTTATCCTTTATCCTTAGGAAACCGTGTCGGCCGCCCTACTAATCGCGATGCAGTGAACACAGCATTCACGAAGATCGACCACCCGTACCGTAAAACGTATTCTGTGGTTTCGCGAAAGGTTTGGCACACCCTCTGCCTAGATCTCCAGAGCAGTTTCTTTTGGCCCTTTTCAAACTCTATAACTGAAAAGGTCCAACCGAGCATTTGTCACTTCGGGCTCGTTAATACATCGAAGGCGACTAGAGTCATCTTTAGCTTTTTCTCGACTCTTAAAACATGAAAAAGCAAGTTTGTGTCTAAAAGCGTCGTAAATAAAATTTATTTTAAAGCGGAACATAATCACCTGTTATTCCCACGTTGATCTTTCAGTTGAAAAGTATGGAGCCCACCAACCAAGGAAGTAACCTTGGCGGAAGTCCAAATCCCTTCTCCTCTTGGGGAGATGTTGGTGCGCCTCATATGGCTACATTGTCACTTCCAGGATTGACAATTGGCCTTCCTGTTTGGCTCTTTTCAACTAATGTTGTCCAAATCACCACTAATCCTGAGCAGTCGAATCAACTGTCAGAACAATCTAGAACTACCCACCAGCCTTCTACATCTTGTGATACTTCCTCTGATCCTTCATCTTCGCAGGGTAGAGCTGGCAAAAGTTAGCCTCCCAAGGAGAAGAAGGAAAAGAAGAAGAAAGGGAAGAAGCAGAAGGAGCCTCTGGCGAAGGCGACTGGGGGCAAGCAGAAGAAAACTGACAAAAACCCACACACTGCACCGACCGGGCCTAAATCGCCATGTGTCATTTGCAAAGGGATCCATTTCCATCGTGATTGTCCTTGTATTCCTCGGATACTAAAGGACTGGTCCCCGAGGTTGCACAATCCGGTAGCATCAACCTCTGGTTGTCAAGTTGATTGCATTCCCTCAACTAGCGAGAGTGAAGGACGAAGAAGGGGACCAAGATCACCCTGTCTATTGTGTGAAGGTCACCATGCCATCCACAAATGTCCATTCTTAGATGAGGCAAAGAGAGTTTTGGAAGATCGCCCGGTGTCACCGGTGCAACTTCCGCCTGGATACCGAAAACTCGCGCCTAATCCCTCGATAGTTGAAAATCCAGTTGAACCACTCAAGTGGTCAGCTGATGTGTCAGTCATTGAGAATGAACCTACCGAATCTAGACCAGACGAAAGTCTAAAGGTCGAAACGGCAGTTGACCCGGTTCTTCCTTCAAAGGTTCTATCGCCCAATGACTCCGTCATTGAAGACCCGTCTTCAAATGACACCGTCACCGAAGTGTCATCTTCATGTGACTCCCTCACTGATGAGAACAAGGATGACACCATCCAGGTTCTCTTTATCAGCACCGACTCCGACGAGCATCCGGGCAATGCGCCCATTCCTTTATCGCAGGAAGGAACATCATCTGAGTCGTATCCGGCCGTATATTCGGTCCCACCACCAAGCAACCTGGTTGTATCCTTTGATTGGAATCAACTAGGCAGACCCCGGTTACCAGCCAGTGCACCATTTAGAATCATTGTCCAGATCTATAGAATGGTTATGGCTGGTACTATCGTTGATGAAGGGGTGTCTGTGAGTATCCTTTCCTCTATTGCTTGGAAAGCACTGGGTTCCCCAGCGCTTTTACCTGAGTTGAGAAATCTCTCAGGTTTTGATAAAGGAACCAGTCGACCATTAGGAATCCTCCCCGATGTAACTGTTACATTGAAGGGGAAGACTGTCAGGATGAACGTGTTGGTAGTTCAAGGACCCTTGGATTATAACCTACTCCTTGGACGCGACTATATTTATTGCATGGGAGCGATAGTCTCCTCACTCTTTAGAGTAATGTGTTTTCCACACGAAGGAAGGCTGGTCAAGCTCGTAGACCAACTTTCATTTCCGGGATCTCGCATCGCAAATAGTCAAATACCAATCCTAAATGGTCTGTTCACTCAAGATTCGCCTCCGCCCCCAGTCCTCCTTCCCGATGAGCGCGAGTAATCCGGAAAGAAAGACTAGGACCCAGGGGGCATGCACCCTGGTCTGCTTCGGGCAGAAGAAACTCCAGGTATAAGGAAGAATTTCCGCAGAAGAACATGACTAGTCCGTACCCCGTCCGAAGGAAGTGGGGTTGTTCTGGAATAATGATCTTTTGTTAAAGTTATGTGTTTGGGAATCTTTCACCTTTGTCTAAAAAAGTGGGCAATGCCCAAGTAGGAATTCCCTTATTATAACAAGTAGTCACCATCTTTAAATTCAAGCCTCGCCCATCGAAACATATGTTTTGAAGGATAAGCAGGGGCAGTAAACTAAGAAGGAGACCGTATTGTTGTAACAGAGGGTAACCATCTTTGGACAACCCAATGATAGACACCGCCGAAGAAAGAGATTGATTTGCGGCAGCAAATAGAACCACTCTTCGGATAATAAGAAAGAGGCAAGCCTCCCTCAATAATACCAATGTTTTATCTTTGAGTAGTGTTCTTCTATTGTCACATAGCTGTTTGTTAAAAGTGGGCCGACAGGAAGTCTGAGTACTGCGTAAGACCCCTTAAAATAACGAGAAGACAAGTATCGTTAACATTAGATTAGCAAGATGACAAATAAGTAAGAACACCCAAAGAAAAACAGAAGTAGGGGAGAGGAGGGGCAGCCTCGAAATTCTATCCTATACCTGGGGGCATGCAAACTTTCTGGAGTGTAAGCTAGGGGCGGTTATTTATCTGGTTTTAAGATTAGCCGTTTCCGAACTTACATGAAAGAAAGCCTATGGGGCAGAAGTAAAATTTGCCAAAAATTTGGAACATAGCTGTGGTAAGGCCCAAGCTCTATAAAAAATGGATCCTTAGAGGAGGCGTTCTTTTTATGACTGGTATATCGAGCAGTTTTAGCATATAGTTCATGCTCGTTAAAAAATAAACGCAAAATTCGAGCAGTTTTATGACTGAATTTATGCTCGTTAAAAAATAGAAACGTGTGAGCAAAAGTTTCACCCAGAGTTCAAGCTCATGGAAAAAATGAACCGGTAAATAACCTTTTGAGATCGTAAATTCATTAGCCATAAGAACCTTGATCGTGTTTTCATCCACCACCTCCACCGTTCATTTGGCCGATCATTCACTTCCATTTGTGTGTTTACCTCTTTTGAGAAACAGCTGCGAAGAGTGATTTCACCTAGCCATCCTTGTGACACTGCCGTGATTGGAAATTCCAACCTGTACCTGGAATCTGTAGCTATCCCTGTTTATCACTCGTTCCTCAAAAGACGAGTCTTCTTTCAGCTCTTTTCACTGACTCGTAAAATATGAAAAGTTTGCCGAGTTTTGGCCTTCCAGCTCATTAAATGATCGGAACGCTATCCCTCCTCTAAATTTTAATCTTTTTGGACTTGAGGGATTATTGCACAAAAGGATCGAGCGCTTGCCTGTTTCAGCTCGTTAAAAGTACCGAACAGCCATCCCTTCTGCATTGTTTTATACTTTTTCGGACTTAAGGGATTAGCTGACGAAAAAGGAATTATGGAGTTGACTTTCTGTACCTTTTTAGACTCTCTAAAAATGAAAAGGACCGAGTTTTCCTTGTCGTTAGACTCGTTAAAATGATTAAATAGCGACAAACTTGTCTTTAGACGAGAACGAGTTTCCCTATCGCTAGGCTCGTTAAATCATAGCGATGGGCTTGCCCGAAGGGCAGGTTATAGAACAAGCATATGTTATCCTCCTCAAGCTTGACAAAAATAAAGAGGTACTGGTCAGAAATGACTGGGGAAAAATTGGGAGAACATCAAAGTTTAAAGGTAGCAAGTCACTCTTGAACATGACACTTTTCCTCCGTATCACATCGGGTTGGGTTGTCTCATTCACCGGTTTCATCACCATGGTCCTCGCCACACCATCCATTCGGGGTAATGCTACCGATCCATCGCATCAGTGTCGTTATATGTTCAAGAGGGGTCATTCTGGGAGTGTCAACCGTGTCCCATCCACTACCATACATTGTCCTTCATCCATTTCATGATCGCCACCCTGAATCATATGTCACAGTTTGTTTCCACCTCCACTAAATCATTAGCTCCGTTCCGTGTCATTGATGTGGGATTCATTAAGGCCCTCCTTTGACGGATCGCTTCTTGTCGACATCAGCTCATTATCCAAGAAGTCGATCTAGGAACACCCCCATCAGTACTTTGAAGCTTGCATGCCTCAATGGCAAGTTTCTCACTTCCGGCGACAGGTATACATCAATGACCTTCGACCAGAAGATTTTGCGTGGCGTTCGACGCCAAGTCCTTTATTCACGCCACGTGAATTGTACTGCCGTACCTTGAGGGTCATCGTCATTATTGGTGATTCCTCTCGCGCTTGTTAACGGTTTTCATTATTGACCGGTAATCAAGCGATGTCTTTTCATGTTCGACTTCAACGCAATTCTCACATGGATCGACTTGTACTTAGAGTGAAGATCGAACGAGTTTGAAGACCCCGGATCTAGTTTCATCCATCCGGGCTGCGATATATATTCAGGAAATGTAAAAGCATTTGCCATGTACATCATTGCAGCAGATGATCATCCTCCTCAAAGGATGATAATTTTAGCGGAAGATTATCAGTCTGTCTTCAGACGATCGTCTGTAATATGTACCAAAATGTATTTATAGAAAGCTGAGCATGGGAATGCCCGCCTCAGCTAGATCATGAGAATAATGATGAATGAAAGATAATGTATTGTATTGTATTGTATTACAGGGCACTCTCCTCAGCACTGGAACGAACTTCGGACCCTCTAGCTAAAGCATTTCACCCGATTAACGGCCTCATACTTTAGGGGGCAACTGTTATAGACATTTTTGTGCCTCGCGTCAAGGAGCAGGGAATGTCGATAATTACAGGGATCCTCAGTCCCTAAACATGTTGTTCTTACCCCTAAAAGAACAAGGTCATCAATCAACAGCACTTCCAATCAGTTCTCCACCTGAAAACACTTCAGAACAGGCTTATTTTGGATCATGTCAGCTGCTTAACTGAGCTTCTGCGCTGTATTGCAACTGTCCCACTCTGTACCTGCGCTGGAAGTCAAAAACAATGAAGGCTACCTGCGCTGGGCGAGATTGGCCAAGTGGCACAGTCATCCTGCAAGGTGTCATTTGCCCAGGAAGCTTCCAAACTGACACTTGGGTCATGAGATTCGCCCTGTGATGAGTAAGAGGTACTTGATCACCATGTGTAAGCAAGGATCTCCAAGTGGACACAGGAACTGAAGATTAACTGAAGATGGAGAGGACACTAGTCAGCTATATGCCAGCCTCCAGCTGACTCATCCTTTCCTCTTCCCTCCTATATATAGAGCTCTTCTATGAGGTCTAAAGAGGCTGGAATTTTGTATTAAGCAAGGAGGTGCTGTTGGTATACTGCCAAGATTATTGGGTGATTGTTTTACTAGAGGTGAAGAAGAGAGTTCTTGCTGCCGAGGAGGTGCTGCTGGATTGGAGCCAACATCATTGGTTGTAACTTCCTCTGGAACCCTGTTACTTTCTATCAATAAAGTTTGCATGTTCTCCTATATACTTTTTTTACATAGATGCTTTTGTGTTTACATGTATATTTGATGCAACCTAATCCATGCTTCAATTATGATTGCTTGTATCTCGTAGTTTGCTCTCTTTTGTTGCGCAGATTCTGTGTGTAGCTGGATCGGCTTGGAGAGCAAAGAGCTGGGAATCGGATACAAAGAGAGAAGGACAAGGATCGACTAAGCGCAAGACACCAGGTTGGTTGACCCTATTTCCATACTCTCTGTGCTTTCATAAAGATGAACATGAAAACTTTGTCATTCAGTTGTTGCTAAAGTCTGTCACCTTTAGAAAGGGTTAGTGTCATCCGCATCGGATACTTTTCCCCACAACAATATGGAAGCTGCTTGTAGGAGTAGAATTCACACATCTCTACAATAGTATGATCAGCCAAAATGAGGACCTACATTCACGTATACAAGTTCTTTTAATGGTCATTGTTTTATTTGTAACATGTTTGGGCACAAAGCCATTGATTGTAGATCTAGCGTGAGAAGATGGAGGTCCAGTATGACTAGTAAAATATTAGATCCTTTGGCTACATATCTTGGTCATATAGAGTGTAATGTGTGTCATAATTTTGGGCACATGGCCAAGGATTGTAATATTCCTAGATCCTTGAGGCTTTTGGTTCAAAAAAAAACAGTCAAAGAAGAATGTACATCCAAGGAACCGTCCAAGGAGCACATGAAAGAAAAAGGAGCATCAACTTGGAAGGTGTGGCATTGCACTTTGCTCACATGATGAGGATGACATGTGATATATTTATAGTAGATGCTCACACCATATGTCAGGAGATAAGAGAAAAAATTATTTTCTCAATAGAACCAAGAGTGGTCATGTTGTGTTTGAAGGTAATCAAACAACAAGAGTGTTGGGAAGCAGTAAATCCAATCTTGGCGAGAAGAGGACCAATGCAGATGATGTTTGTCTCATCGAATGCCTAAATCATAATATCTTGAGTGTGATCCAAATGGTTGAAGGAGGTAAGAAAGTGATTTTTAACACCAAAGGTTGCATCATCTAGAAAGTAGGATCAAGGAGAGTGATTGCAAAAGAAGTCAAGACATTGGATAATGTGTATGTGCTAAAAGGAAGAGTGAAGAGTAAGAATATTCCAAGGGATTTCTCTTCCTCATCAAATTCGGAGTAGGAGATATCAACCCCTACTACATTCCATTCTTGGATGTTATATCAGGGGGAGCATTGGTAGCTTGAGAAGTTATAGCAGCAATAATTTTTTATCCAGTTCTTCCTTTTCACTTTCAACTTAGTCAGATCACTTCATATGAGGTATATCATGCTCAGGGTGAGCTATTCTTTTTATTAAGGCATGTTATTTATGTTTATTTCTTTTCACTCATTATTTTTGGAGCTAATATATTTAATGTGTATGAGTGGAAAAGACATGTATATCAGCCTTGTTGCAGCATTCATTGATCATCTTTCAGTTATCCCAGCATGGAGATGATTTGGAAATGACATGAATATGTGACTTAAAACTTGGACTAGCCATATGTAGGTTTTCATATGTCTTTTGTTACAACCATGTACCTTTTATTATATCATCATCTTATGTGGAGGCTTCTTCTTCTCCTCTTGAAATTCTTTCTGGTTTTTCTATGATTCATTCTTTCTAGATGTAGAAGCATCCTTACTCCCCATTGACCACATGCTCTTCTTGGGTTGAACATTCTCCCTATGAACCTACAAACTCCCTCTAGAACATGGCTACTTTTGAACCTATAGAACCTAGGCCTTCTTCTCTAGAACATATACCTGCTCCTTTGAAACATGTACTTGGTATGGCTTCTTCTTCTCATAATCTATCATCTTTCTCATCATCCTTTATAGACCATGATCTCTAACTCCAATCACAACACCTACATAGATATATTCTCTGGGCTTGAGTCTCACCTTTCCACCATGGAACAATATCTCAAACCCCTTCTACTCGATTGTTGAGACAGAAATTACATTGTATTTAAGTCATGGTACAAATAATACAACTTGAACTTGCATCACCTGACCTAACTCCATCCTGAATGGAATGACTCATGATCCCCTAATCTCTTTCTGACTCTTGTCACCCAACACCATGTACAACTTTGAGTCCCACTCAATTAGAGTCTTGAACTCATCCTATGACCCTATCATATGCTTTAACACTCCACTATCCACATACCATGCAGCCTCATTGATGGTACCCTGTGACAAATGAGAGATAATTGAAAATTCCTCACCCTCCAATCTCCTAGAGAGGCCATCAATCTTTATAGAAGAGGTGACACCTGCAACTTGCCTCCCCTTATTCTTCTCATCATCTCCCTACTTCTTCCTTGGACACTTTGTTGAATAATGACCAAACTCTTCGCAAACAAAAAACTTAATCTTACTCAAGTCCTTATTTTTCTTGCCCTTCATTCTTAATACAAGTGCCACATCATCATCTGAAGCCTTCTTGTTTGGATGAAGATCCTCATCTCGCAACTCAACCTAAATGAAGTCATCCCACAACTTATTTCAATCTGGAAACTTATCCTTGGAAATTATCCCCTTGATGAATGGCTTCCACTTTGGATTAAATCCCTTTAAGGCAATCCTCACCATCTCAGAATCTGAAATAGTATCATTGATGGAAGAAATCTCATCTCGAACCTAAGAACACCTCGTCAAATACAAATTCACCCCTTCACCCTGCATCATCTTGGTGGCCTTCAACTTATCTTGTAATACCAATACTCGGTTCTCGTTCTTATTCTAGAATAGATTCCAAAGATATTCCCACATCTCATGGGCAGTTTTCTCCATAGAAAAATGAGGTATTAAGGAATCCTTGATACCAACTAGGATGATCAAATTCACCTTCATATCCAACACTTCATACACTTCCAACTCCTTACATGTTGTTGGCTTTTTTATTGCTTTCTCTGCAAAGTCCCAAATCTTGTTCAGCATTAGAACCAACTTGATATGTTCCTTCCATGGACTATATTTGGAAAACCCCTCCAACCTTTCCTCATACCATAGACAAACCTACAACTTTGACATTGTTGTGATCCCTTCAGCAACAATGTGACCGACTCCCTCTTAAGTTGTACTTTAATGTGCACACTTTGTTTCACTAACCCTTAAAATTATATCCGATACCATGTTTGGTTTCCATGATACTCGAGTCTAGGTTAAAATCTTACAATCACTAATTCTACCAATCCAAGTATTACAACAAATTGATTTTCACAATAGAAAAATATACAGTAGTAAATCTACTAGTGCACAAATATAGACAAATTTTTACAAATTTTCAATAACCCAACTTCATTATATTAACAAACTAATAATACAACAATCTAAGGTTCCCATACTAGGGATAATGGCCCTCATACATCCACCAGTACAAGAATACAAAAGCAAGATACACTGATGGTCTAGTTGACGTAGTCGATAATCACAACTCCTCTTGTCGTACCATGAACACACTATTGGTCCTTGTGCTCCCAATTTGCAGCTCCTGCCTCTATCAAAGTACCAACTCCTTTAGGTCGCTAAACATGGCTATAATCTACTCTCTAGTTGATCATTAGTCCATCAATGCATCAACACATAGAGACTCTTGTTGAGTTGTTCACAAATCTGTTTGAGAACAACTCTCAACTGCGCACTGCTTCTCCTCAACTCCTCTAGGACTTCTTCCCTCTAATGCCTTCTTGTATTGATTCAATGAAGACGAACTTTGGGCCAAAGGGCTTCCACCTATCGCTGTAATATGTCCTTCTCCAACAATGATCTTGGGCTGATATAATCTACTCCCTTGACCTCCTTCCTTTGTCCTTCAAGAATCAGTCATGAGCTTAAACAATATATCCTCTTCTAGCAGTCCTCTTTGTGCTTCAAGAGACTGCTTCTAGGACTCCAACTTCACCCTTCTTACTGTTGAGAAATCTAAGCCATATCAAAAAAGAAGATTTATCTTCTAGAGATACCTGTTTGTGAATTATTTTTACTTCTTAGAATAGGATCCTTTCTTTACTTATATTATTATTGTGTTCTTCTTCATCAAATAGTTACCAATGCATAAACAAGTGTAGGTTTTAACCCTGTACAAAAATTACCTACAAACGAATTCTTAAAAATATAAAATATACAATGGTGAGAAACACAAAACAAATACATAGATATTTTCCCCTGGATCCCAAAACAGGACTGCCAGATTGATTTTTCATTATGTTCCTTTCAATGTTACAATATATATATATATATATACATACATGTCGAAGCATTCATAAACCACAATCCATTAACCCTAGATTAGAACATAGCTATAGTTCCCTTAATCAGATCTACAATATACTATGGGCAGAAAACTATCATGCCCAAAACCATGTGCAAAACCCATGCACAAAACCATAGGTAAGTTCGTCCACCTAATATAGGGTCCCAAAAAAAATTCTTGGGGTGTTACCTTAGACCCCGTACAGGGGGGCTTCTTCCCCCCCCTAAAATCCACCAACGAGGGGGGCTATGACCCCCCTTGCATGCTACTATTCGTGGAAAGAATATAACACACACCCAACATTCTCCCACTTGTTTTTTTCTTTTCCACACAGGGGGTCACAAGAGAGCTTAGTCATTGGTCTAGCCCTGCAACACCCATTGTTTCTCTACACCAAGAAAATTTCTCTGTGCTCACATACTTTGTCAATGCATCTGCAACATTCTTCGAAGTGTCCACCTTTACCAACAACACCTTTTTATCCTCAACCATATCCCTCACAAAGTGATACTGAACATCAATGTGCTTTGTCTTTGAATGATAAGCAGGGTTCTTTGCCAAGAAAATTTCACTTTGGCTGTCATAGTCTATCCTTATAGCTCATTATACTAACCCTACACTTGAACACAATATCTGCAACCAAATTGCTTTCTTTCTTGCATTAGTGGCTTCCATGTATTTTGCCTCTGTAGTTGAAAGTGCCACTACAGATTGTCTCTTGCTCATCCAACTAACTGCGCCTCCAAATAGGTTAAACACATACCCACTTGTAGATCTTCTCCAATCCATATCTCCAGCCTAGTCTGCATCAACAAAGCCATGGATGTCGAAACTCTATCCAATCATGGTCTTCCTTGATAACACAAACCATAATCACTAGTGCCATGCAAATCCCTGAAAACCCGCTTCACTCTTGTCCAATGTTCCTTCCTTGGTTTTGACATAAACCTGCTTAATACTCCCACTACATATGCAATGCCAGGTTTAGTATAGACCATTGCATACATCAGGTTACCCACTACGCTTGGATATGGAACACGGGACATGTCCTCTTCCTCTTCGTGTGCCTTGGGACATTGTTCAGCAGATAACTTTACACCTACAGGAATAGGAACCTTCACCGGTTTAATATCCTACATATTAAACCTTTTCAATATTGTCTCAACATACTTCCTTTGGTTTACCAAGAGCTTCCTCTTTTCCCAATCTCTTTTAATTTGAATGCCCAAAATATAGTTTGTAGCACAAATATCCTTCATGTGGAATTTGGAGGACAAATGGGTCTTCAAATCCTGGATACTTTCTTTGTCATTTCCAATCAACAACATATCATCCACATACAAGACCAGATAAATAACACGGTCACCAATTAATTTAAAATACACATAGTGATCCACTTTTCTTATGATGAAACCAAGTCCCTGCACATATGTATCAAATTTATGATACCACATCCTTGGTGATTGTTTTAACCCATATAGACACTTGTTAACCTGCATACCAGTTCTTTCTTTCCCTTCACCACAAAGCCTTCAACTTGCTTCATGTAGATCTCTTCTTCCAGATCCCCATGAAGAAATGATGTCTTCACATCCATCTATTCTACCTCAAAATCAAAAGCAACAGCAACAGATAAAAGTAATCTAATAGAAGCTACATTGGCAACAAAAGAAAAAATATCACCAAAATCAATTCTCGACACAAGGGAATAACTTTTTGCTACCAACCAAGCTTTATATTTCTCCACCTTACCTTCTACATTCATCTTCTTCTTAAACACCCATTTTCTTCCAATGGGTTTCCTTCCAGTCGGAAACTCCACTAGATCACAAGCCTCATTTTTGTCCAAAGATGTCATTTCATCAACCATGGCCTCTTTCCAAAGTTTTCCATCCTCTGAATCTACTGCCTCCCTGACAGTTCTGGGATCATCCTCATTAATAGATAAAGAAAAATTTGAATAGAACACAAATGGACTATACCTTTCTTGTTGCCTTCTTTCTCGAATTGATCTTCTCACAGCTAGAGTTTGTGGATCTTCATCTTCTGATTCATGTTCTGCTATAGAGTCTGATTCTTCCTCCTTTAGCTTAAACTCTATCTTCTCAGGTTCCTTTGGTAGAACTTCACGTTTAATAACATGTTTCACCTCTCTAAACGCCACATTTCGTTTGTACACAACCTTCCTTGTTTCTGGGTTCAAAATCTTATAACCTTTTAAACCATCCTTATACCCAATATAGATGCACATTTTGGATTTACTATCAAACTTGGTTCTTTTCTCCTTTGGAACATGTACATATGCATCACAACCAAATACCCTTAGATGTGAAAGACAGGGGTTTTTACCAGTCCATACCTCATGTGGATTCTTATCCTCCAATGCTGATGAAGGTGATCTATTAACCAGGTAACATGTAGTCTTCACTGCCTCTAACTACAATTCTTGTCCATCAACATCATGTTCATTCTTTCTGCAACTTTGTTTTGCTGAGGTGTGTATGGAGTAGTATTTTGTCATGTTATACCAAAACTTCTTACAGAACTCTTAAAATTCCTTCTTGCATAACTCTCCACCATTATTTGTCCTCAACACCTTTATCTTTTTATCTATTTGGTTTTCCACCAGAACCTTAAATTCTTTAAACCTATCAAAGACTTCAAAGTTCTTCCTGAGGAAATATATCCATGTATTCCTTGAGAATTCATATATAAATGATACATAGTACATATACTTACCTAGTGATGGAACCAACATAGGTCCAAACACATCACTATGCACAAGCTCTAATATCCCTTTCACCCTCTTAGCACCAAAGGGGAAACTCCCCTGATTCTACTTCCCATATACACAATGTTCACAGAAATCGAAATCCAGAGAGAAATTAGACATACCTTATGCAATACCATTACCATGAAGTATTTGAAGACCCTTATCTCCAATATGTCCAAGCCTTTGATTCCATAGCATGGTATTTTCTCCAGAGACCACTAGATTTTTTGCTCCATTTTCAATAACCACAGAACTGTTGCACCCATCAATAACAATACTACCTAGAAGCTTATATAGAGTTCCAATCCAAACTCCCCACATCAATACCAGTCCTCCCCAAACCATATTGCGGGTATCTTTCTCGAACATTGTTTTTACACCTGCATCATCCATCTTGCTTACAAAAATCATATTTCTGGCCAATTCATGAATATGCAGAATATCCGAAAGTGTTCTAATCCTTCCACCTTGAAAATTCAGCTTGACTTTTATGCGTCTGATGTTTCTATCCTTCCTATCCTCCCCTAAGAATACATCACCACCATAGTATTTCTCATACTCTCAAAACCACTCCCCATAGGGAGTGAAGTGAAAGGATGCACCTAAGTCAATCAACCATGCCTCATGATCTACATGTGTACTTGAAGAAGAAACCAAGTACACATCCCCACCTTCATCTAAGGTGGTTTTCTCCTTTGTAGAAGAAACATCACCAGATCCCTTTCCTTTCTCAGGAGATTTATATCTACAGCCCTTTTTGTAGTGCTCTTCCTTTCCGCATTTCCAGAATAGCTTTATAGGTTTTCCTGGAGATTTAGATCTACCTCTATATTTAGACCTCCCACTTGATGACTTATTTTTGTTTCAATTTCGGGATCGTCCTCGTATAGACTGTTGAAGAATCTACGGCATCTTGGTTATAGAGAGATTCTTCTAATGATGATAACAATTTGTGAAGTACTTTTTACTTTTCTTATTAGCATAATCTTCTCTTATTATTATTAGTGTGTGTTCTCTTACTTCATCAAACAATTACCAAAACAAAAGGAGACAAGAACACAAGATGTTGGCTCTTAGCTAGGGAAAACCTCTCTCTCCTAGAGAGGAAAACCCTTCTGTAAATTTCTCTTATTGAAGCTTCAATTGACAAATGTCAAACGCTAGACCCTTGACCAGTAGATCCTCCAAGCACAAGATGTTGGAAATACTGAGATGGGGGGTGAGTCAGTATTCCTTAGCAATAAGCACTTTTAAATAATTTTAGAGCATTAGTTAATATTCAATTATTATTAATGTTTATGCAGTAATAATAGTAAATAAAAGAACACAGTAGACACAAGAATTTTAGGTGGAAAACCCCCTCTGGGTCAGAAACCACCAAACGCTTTTCTAATAAATTATTTAATCTTCATCACCAACTGAAATGAAAGAAACAACTTCCTATAATTCTAGAAAAGAAATCTTCCCCAGCTCCCACTGGAAGGACGCCCCAACGCCCTGGTTTATTCAGTAGTCAACTGAATGGATGCCTCAACATCCTAGACCAACCTACCACCCTGAAGTGTTCCTAGGCTCCAACCTGTTGGCAGCTTCATGCACCAGCCTAGCACCTCCCTGCCACCCTATAATGACTGAAATGAGACAAGAGTGTGGATTCTCGTACTAGGGACAACGATCCACAATACAATATGATTTACAATGATTTTGACTGAACACCCAATCATACTATGACCTACAACTCAACCATGGCATCATTCTAACAGAGACTCATATACCTCTCAATAATTCCTTTTTGAATCTAGGCAGATTTAATATTTGACAATAATGACCCTTCCAATGATGACTCTTTTACAACTTTACAATGATGACTCTTGGCCTTGACACTTCTTCACAATATGCAGATGGATGTCATGTCTCCAAAGGATGTCCCACTGCAATGCTTCCTTTGATTTGATACTTTTGCTCTTAAATTATTGCTTGAAGTTGTACTTGAATCTTCTTCTACCTACATGCAAAATTTTCCCAGCGAAACCAATCCCAAAACAAAACAAAATACCCTTCAACTTACCTCTACCTGCAAAACACATGTAAGTGCATAATACTGAATAAATACAAATTATAATTATAATGCATACCCTAAGTGTGCTTATCACTTTTATTGTTGACTTGTTGCAGCAGTAGACAAATACTCCCACTCTTGATATAGGCTTGGACTCTATGCAAGACTATATCCAAAACTGACCTAAAGATATATACAATAAAAACTGATGACAGACCCTAGACTTGTGATGGACCAAGTTCTAAGTAAAACAATGGAGACCATTCTATCAACTATGAAAAGAAAAGTAACATGAATTTACAACATCATATAGATTTAGCAAACTTGATGTAACATCAAGAATATGTAGCATCAAATGCATAGTATTAAGAATAGGACATCCAAAATGTGGTATCAAAACTAACTGTGACATATAGAGACATAGAGATATAGTCGAGACACTGTATATACATACATTGTCTTGAAAAAACATATGTCAAAGATGATACTCAAAATTAAAATGTAAACACTAATCATACATACCTTGTTGTAGGAGACTTACCCTTGACTATTGATGTGTGGTCCTTACTACAGTGATCCTTGAATGCATGCTTTTTCTTGCCATCTAGGAGATCGATATTGAATTTGTTGTATCTATGTAATTTCGGATCTCGAGGGTCTGAAATTTATTCCTGTGATAGCCCTTTGTGTCCTATTTCCAACCCCATAGGTATTATTAACATTGGATTCTTCAAGAAAGAGTTATGTCCAATATCCCACGATGACGTGATTATATCCTAGTTTAGTAGAGCAAAATTGTACGAAGTTCCACGTGTCCCAGTTGCAACCTTCGGCCTTAAAAATGCTACTCAAAAAACTATAGTACGTCCTATTTCTGTGACTATTTACGAAATTTGAATCATATTCCTTTGTGCCTTTAAGATAATGAATAATTCTTTTGACGTCAATAATATGAGATTCTTTTGGTGCTGCTTGGAATCTTGTCATTGTTCCCTTAAGATATCGAAGAATTTTTTTGATGGCATTAATATGAGAAATTTTGGTGTTGCTTGGAATCTTGCTACTTGTCCAACTGCCTGCATCACATCAGGCTGGGAGGCTATCACATATAGGATACTACCAATCATGGATCTATACAACCTTTGGTCAACATCCTTTGACGAATCTTATAAGCTTAACTTGAAACTTGTTATAATGGGGGTAAGGATTGGCTTGTAAT
>Ga0181464_1000086_pt1 | contig 26703 bp, 26 predicted proteins | sample InSIn2gowninarea_FD_119074 | JGI IMG/M metagenome (GOLD analysis project Ga0181464, IMG submission 119074) | Clean room microbial communities from NASA Spacecraft Assembly Facility at Jet Propulsion Laboratory, Pasadena, California, USA -... ...
TGTCCTCCCGTTGCCTAACCAACTTAAACATTGGCATGATGGTCAAAGAATTTGGCAACCCGCAAAAGACGGCGAAATAGTACCTATTTGCAAACTATCAACAATTTTACAATCTGGCGATCGCATTGCAGGCGAACAACGTCCGATACTTTTAGTCTGTCAAGGTACAGAATTAGTGGGGTTAGAAGTCGATCGCGTTTTAGGCGAACAGGAATTAGTAATTAAACCTGTAGGTAAACTGATTACTCCGCCAAGCTATGTATTAGGATGTTGCGTTTTAGCCGACGGACGTTTAAGTTTGATGCTTGATAGTAGTACGTTGATAGCCCAATTACCACCTGTCGTTATTAGCAACCAACCAACCACAAGCAATAATCAGTCCCAAATCTTGCTCATAGATGATTCGGTTACTGTGCGCCACGACTTAGCAGCAATGTTGAAAAAAGCAGGTTATCAAGTTTGGCAAGCTAATGATGGTAATGAAGCTGTTGCCCAAACTTTGCTGCACCCAGACATCAATTTGATAATTTCTGATGTAGAAATGCCGGGGATGAATGGGTTTAAGTTTTTAAGCCACCGCTTGCAAGATGCTAGACTGCAACAAATTCCGGTAATTATGCTGACTTCTCGCAGCAGCGAAAAGTATCGACAGATTGCCCAAGAACTAGGCGCTAATGCTTATTTAACCAAGCCTTACATCGACAAAGAAGTAATAAACGCGATCGCAAATTTAATTGAAAACAGCCCTAAACCAGCTATTTAGCCTTAAAATTTTCTCAAGTAACTCTAAGTAATATGTTTAACCCCAAGCAAAATAATAAGTTTAATTGGTTGATTGCTGCTACGCCATTGATAGTGTCTGGATTAGCGCTAAATTTTCCGGCGATCGCCGCCTCTGTGCCATCGTCCTACGTCAACGATTACCGCTTTTGCGCTGCCCGATTATTGGCGCTCAACGTTTCTGCCGAAGCTGTATCGACGGCTTGCGCTACGGCTTTGTATCCCAAAAGATTGTCTACTTGCGTTTATGACATCCAAAGGCAAACAAACATTCTCGCCACCGATGCTTTAGCGACCTGCAATCAAGTTAGACAACCAGACCAATTAGCTACCTGTGTAGTGGGAATTAGTATTAATAGCCAAGAGGAGACAATTCCCGAAGTTCTCGATTATTGCCGTCTTAGCTTATTACCAGTACGCTTTGCTGAATGTGTAGTTGGGTTGCGTCGAGAAATTGATGTTACGCCGATTCAAGCTATGAATACTTGCATTGATGGTAGCGATCGCGCGGTCGTGCCAGTAATATCTAAACCTTAGTCATTAAGCACAGCAACGCCAAAATACACCCAATTGCGTAAAAAGTGGCAACTACCTGAACTTCCGACCAGCCCGAAAGTTCTAGATGGTGGTGTAAGGGAGCCATTTTAAATAAACGTTTACCTACTCCATCCTCGCCTTTTGTGGCTTTGTAATAACTTACTTGGGCCATAACTGACAGAGTTTCCACAAAAAATATCCCACTCAGCACAAACAACGCCCACAACGTATTAGTTAATAGAGCTACCGACGCTAAAGCGCCACCCAACGCTAAAGAACCCGTATCGCCCATAAACACCCGCGCTGGGTTGCGATTGTGGACGAGAAACCCCATACAGCTACCGCTCGTACACGCGCAGAAAGTCATTAATCCTGGGTGACTTGGTGCAACTAATACGCCTAATCCTAGTAAAGCGATCGCACTTGTCCCGGCGGCTAAACCATCAACGCCATCCGTGAGATTAGTTGCATTGCTCTCCGCTACCAAGGCAAACACGGCTAAAAGCCAAAATAACAGACCTAAAGGCAACACAACATTAAAAGGTAAACCAATATTAGTAATACTACTGGTTTGACTCCAAGCCAGCCACAAACAATACAGCACTGCAAAGCCGATTTGCAGTGCTAATTTCATTTTGGGCGAAATTCCTTTATTAGACTTGTAGCGCAAAATTTGCCAGTCATCTAACCAACCAATTAGCGCATAACCCATTGTCAAGCTCGATACCGCCAATACTTCCGCCTTTGCGCCAGACAATAATATCGAAAAAATAATTGCTACCGGTACAAAAAATATCCCGCCCATCGTGGGAGTACCAGCTTTTTTTAAATGAGCTTGCGGCCCATCTTCTCTAATAATTTGCCCAGTTTTTAGCCTAACTAGCATTGGTATTACCCAGTAGCCTAGCAATGTTGTGGCGATCGCACACACTGTAAAAGGCAAAGTTAGCGAATTTAGTTGCCAAGGTAAGCGACGAGCAATAAAGTCGCTCGTCAACACCCCACCGCTTAACACTACACCGAGGGTTACAAGTAAACTAATCCCTGAAACTTTAAATAATGCGCGCGTAGATGTTTTTGCTTCCACAATACTTTTTTCCCCACACTCGGTAAGTAAAAAGCTCTAAGCGATCGCTCAAAGCTTCTTACCAATCATAAACTTGTAGTTAACAATTAATTAGCCAACTTCTTCTTCAACTGGGTCGTCATTGTCTTCAAAGTCGTCATCGTAACTGGCATCGTCCGGGTCGATCAGATCGGGAAGGTCGGACAATGGTTCGCCTTGAGTCACTGGATCGGTTTCCGTGCGATCGCGGGCTACTAATCTACCGCTAGACTTTAACCAATCTAAGATTGATAACTCGTTTTTCGCCGGAATTACCGATGCTACTCGATTGCGAGGCTGTTCTTGTAGAGGCGAGTTAGGCATAGAGAAATGTTTATTTAAACGGCTTTAATTATATTACAAAGCCTAACATTTTTTCTAAAATGTGTAATTTATATTAACCGATACTTTGCAAATAGCTTTAATGCAAAACTTAGCTTCAAGATTTATCCCCCGGATATTATGCTTCAATTCGGGATTCCCGACGGGTTAGGGAGCAGTTCGGGAGCATTTAGCACGTTTTAAAACAACCTCTTAGAGATGCTGGTAAATAGTCCCGATTCTGAAGGCGCACCAGCCGCTCGATAGACGTGAATTGAATGTAGGAAATCACCAATTCTGGGTCAAGCTTTTCTTAATGTTTTTAGGGACAAAGTGATTTTTTACACTGAAAAAATCTATATATTTTATCAGTTTTATAGTAGAAGCTGGAGAGAAAACTTATATAAATAGCTAATTGGTTTGCGCCCTCTAATTTAGCTATTATCGAACAAACTCAAAAATTACGTCGGCGCTAACTTACTGCTAAGTTGTTAATAATCAAAGAGCAATACTTGACGTTTTATTTGACCCCTATTTTTATTACTAATAAAGCTTTATTCAACTACTTTTGATTTGAGAAAACCTTGAAATTTAATATTGATAAATTCTATTTTATTTTCTAAAGCTGTTTGCAGTATAAATTTAATGCGTAGAAGGTATAGGGCAAAATGCAACAATCATTAAATAAATCTATTTCATCCCCGTACTGGTTATGGATATTGTTAGCCATAATTACAGCACTAAGAATTGTTTTTCGGATTATAAACCTCGATATTAAGCCAGTATGGGGCGATGAAACTTATACATTTTCTGTCATTTCCGGTAATTCTGAGGCAGAATTGGCAGAAAAGTTTACTAATGCACCAATTACTATTGAGACATTCTTAAAATATCAGTACCCAAATCCTGAAATAAACTTAGGTGATGTGTTGTACAAGCTTTACACCAATGTCTATCCAGCGCTTTATTTTCTTACGGCTCTTTGGTGGGTTGAACTATTTGGTCATTCTATAGCAACATTGCGCGGACTATCTGCGGCTTTTAGCATCTTGACCTTACCTTGTATGTACTGGATAGGTCTAGAACTTTTCGCTTCTCCCTTAGTAGCAGGAGTTGGAATGGCGCTATTATTTGTGTCTCCCTTTCAGGTTATTTACGCTCAAGAAGCTAGACCTTATAGTTTGTTAACGCTGGTAATTCTCTTTTCTGGCGCTTCATTGCTGTGGGCTTTACGCACTCATAAGCTCATCGCCTGGTATACCTTTGCAATCTCAATTGCTTTGGGTCTTTACACTCAATTATTTTTTCTATTTGCGATCGCAGGTTATGGTGTTTATGTAATAGCAATAGAGTCTTTTCGATTTACAAAAAATTTTCGTAACTTTCTACTAGCAAACTTAGCAGGTTTTATTGCATTTTCGCCTTGGTCTATTATCGTTTTAAATCATCTTGCTGACTTCAAAGAAAAATCCGCCTGGGTTGGCAAACGTCCATTATCAATACCCGATGCAATTCGTTGGTGATCGCATAATATTAGTTTATCTTTATCGATCCCTGGACTAGCGAACACTTTGGTTTTGGCGAGTATGCACTCTACCCATTAATTCCGTTTATCTTAGTTTTAGTAGCTTACTCCATTTATTTTCTTTGTCTTAAACAACCCAAGCAAATTTATCTGTTTATATTTACTTTAATTATCTCTACCGCCTTACCTTTAATTATGGCGGATATAACTTTAGGGGGAAATCGCCAAATTTGGGCTAAATATTTAATTCCTGGTTTTTTAGGATTGCAAATTAGTACCGCTTACCTGCTTGCGACGCAAATTTTTTTTGTAGAGGCTACACAGAGAAAAAACTGGAAAACTTTTTGGCAAATAGTAACAGTAACCTTAATTACTAGCGGGATTGTTTTTTGTACTATATTTTCTCAAGCAAATTTTTGGTGGAGCAAGTATGGTGAAAAACACACTATTAATACTGTTAGAAGCGTCAAACAAGCTGAAGCTCCGCTTTTAATTTTTAATAATCAGTATCCAGGAGACGTTATTTTTTCAGCCTAAAGCCAGAAACAAAACTGCTGTTTATTACTCCAAAAAGATCGGACTTAGCTTCTATTATTGAAGATACTGAAGATGTTTTTTTATTAAACCCTAGTAATAAATTAAAATTAGAATTACAAAGCAAAAAATATATGTTAAAGCAACAAGCGCCGGGTTCTGGATCATCTCCACAAAAGCCAATTAGCTTGTGGAAAATAGTCAAGCCCAATGCTGTTTAATTTAGTGGCAGAGAAAATTTATAATGAGGTTTTATGATTGATGCTGTAGAGGTTGAATGCTCTATTATTATTCCCATGTACAACGAGGAAGCAAATTTAGAACATTTGTTCGAGCGACTTTTAGCTATTTTGCAGACAATAAATACTACCTATGAAATTATTTGTATTAATGACGGCTCTGCCGATAACACCTTACAAGGATTGATTGCCTATCATCAAAAAATACCCCAGATTAAAGTCATCGATTTATCTCGAAACTTTGGTAAAGAAGTTGCTTTAACGGCGGGGATCGATCACGCGCAAGGAAAGGCAGTTATCCCTATTGATGCAGATATTCAAGATCCGCCCGAACTCATACTAGACCTTGTAGATAAGTGGCGAGAGGGTTACGATGTAGTTTACGCTACTCGACTTTCTCGTCAGGGAGAAAGTTGGCTTAAGCGTGTAACGGCTAATAGTTTCTATCGAGTAATTACTAAAATTAGTCCTGTATCAATTCCGCGCGATACCGGAGACTTTCGCTTGCTCGATCGCCGAGTTGTAGAAGCAATTAAGCAAATGCCAGAACGAACCCGTTTTATGAAAGGATTATTTGCTTGGGTTGGCTATCGACAAACGTGCATTTATTACAATCGCCTGCAACGATATAAAGGCAAAACCACATGGAATTATTGGAAACTTTGGAACTTTGCTATTGACGGGATTACATCTTTTAGTCAAACTCCGCTAAAGATTTGGGGATATATTGGATTGCTGTTGTCTTTTGGATCGTTTCTTTACGCTGCATTTTTGATTTTCCGCACCATCTTTTTTGGGATTGATGTTCCCGGTTATGCTTCGTTGATGGTCGTTTTGTTGTTTCTGGGAGGAATGCAACTAATTACTTTAGGCGTAATTGGCGAGTATATTGGTCGAGTGTATGAAGAAGTTAAGGGACGACCTTTGTATTTTGTCAGGAGCAGTTACGGACTAAAGACCGTAGGGCGCGTTGAGTCTAATTCTACAAAGCCTCCAAGTCACTTTGAGAATCAGTGATGCTAAAACAAAAAATATTTCTGCTAACTGTAGCTTGTACGGCTGCAACGGTACTAGCAATTTACTTTATTAGTGGTATAAACTCCGCGCAGATTAAGCAACTTCTTCAGCCGCTCGGAATTTGGACACCGATTGTTTACATTGTTACTTATGTTTTAGCTACGGTATTGATGTTACCGTCCACGGCGCTTAACTTAGCTGGAGGGGCGTTATTCGGTCTTTGGTGGGGAACATTGTGGACAAGCATCGCTGCGGTGATGGCGGCGATCGCTACTTTTTTGTTTACGCGTACCATTGGTCGCGATCTTGTGGAGCAAAAACTAGCAGGACGTTGGCGCAAAATGAATGCTGAAATTCAATCTGGAGGGTTATTTTATATTTTTGCTATTCGATTATTGCCAATTATTCCCTACGGTTTGGTTAATTTAGCGGCGGGACTAACCTCTATTCGATTTCGCGACTATTTTTGGGGTACAACCTTAGGGACTGTTCCAGGACTTTTCCCCTTTGTGATGCTCGGTAGTTCTGGTTTAGCCGCACTGCAAACTGGGGAAATTTTGCCATTGTTACTGGCTTTGGGCATAATCGGATTATTAGTAGCTGGCGCGACTTGGTATAAACGTCGCCGTTCTCAGTAAATTATTAACCGTGCGATCGCCTAAACCTAGCAGATAATAGTTAGCATCAGCAAAGAGTTATTAATCAGGCGATGTTTGGAAAATCAACACTTATAGAAGAACTCGCTGGAAAAAATCGCGGGTTACTGGCTACCGAATCAGAGAAAGCGGCAATATTAATTGCAATCGCAAGCTTAGAGGAGCGCAACCCCACACCGCGCCCGGTAGAGGCTTCTGACTTGCTAGACGGCGACTGGCGGCTACTCTATACCACAAGTTCCGGCTTACTAAATATCGATCGCTTTCCTTTATTAAAGCTCGGTCAAATTTATCAATCGATTCGCGTTAAAACTAGCAGCGTCTACAACATTGCAGAAATTTACGGCTTACCTTATTTAGAAGGATTAGTCAGCGTAGCGGCGGAGTTTGAACCTGTTTCTGAGCGACGAGTACAAGTAAAATTTAAGCGTTCAATTTTAGGTTTGCAACGCCTAATTAGCTATCAATCTCCCGCTAGTTTTATTGAGCAAATTGAGCAAAGTCAAAAGTTCACCGCCCTAGATTTTGCGCTCAATAGCAGCGAACAACAAGGATGGTTAGATATCACTTACCTAGATAGCGATTTGCGAATTGGACGGGGTAATGAAGGTAGCGTATTTGTACTAACTAAAGTTTAAAGTGCGATTTAGATGTGTTTGAGATATGGGATTTGAGATTGTATCGCTTTTTTCTGGTTGTGGGGGACTCGATCTAGGGTTTTCGCAAGCTGGCTTTAATGTAGTGTGGGCAAATGAATTCGATAAAGATATTTGGGAAACTTACGCACAGAATCATTCCCATACATTTTTAGATAAACGAGACATTATAAAAATTACTTCTCAAGAAATCCCCGATTGTGTGGGGATTATTGGCGGGCCGCCTTGTCAAAGTTGGAGCGAAGCTGGTACTCAAAGAGGAATTAACGATGAACGAGGACAGCTTTTCTCTGATTACGTGCGAATTTTGCAAGATAAACAGCCTTTATTTTTTTTGGCGGAAAATGTCTCAGGAATGCTGCACCAAAAACACCGTAGCTCTATTGAAAGTATTGTTGAATCCTTTGAAAAAGCTAACTATACTGTCTCTTTTAAATTACTCAATACTGTAAATTACAATGTTCCTCAAGATCGAAAACGGGTTATTTTTGTTGGCTATCATCAGAGTTTAAATAAACAATTTGATTTTAATTCAATAATAAAAACTATTTACGTTCCTACTTTACGCAAAGCGATATGGGATCTGCGTGAAACAGTGCAACCTGCTAATAACTTGAAAATTCAAGCTTGTGCTATTGCAAATCATCAATATATGCAAGGCGGATTTTCCAGCATTTATATGTCACGAAATCGAGTTCGTGCTTGGGACGAGCCTTCTTTCACAATTCAGGCTGGAGGTCGTCATGCTCCTATTCATCCGCAGGCAAGTAAAATGATTCATGTAGATATAGATAAGTGGGTCTTTGATCCTGAATCTCCCGCCGCTTATAGAAGATTATCTGTTAGGGAGTGTGCGAGAATCCAAACTTTTCCCGATAACTTTATTTTTTATTATAAAAATATAATTGCCGCCTATAAAATGATTGGCAATGCTGTACCAGTTAATTTTAGTTATGCGATCGCTCAAGCTATAAAAGAAGATTTATTGAGTAGCGAACAGAAACAACAATCGCATAGAATATTTACAACAAAAACTCAGCTTGAAACTTATGCAATCACAACAAAATATTTTGCAAGCAGTTCGAGTATTAGCTGACAACATAATTTTAATCGTAGTAACAATAGAAATACTCACAATTTTGCAATCAAAATTGGAGATCCAGCATGTTTTTGAGGAGCCGCCGCATCTTCCATAGTTACGGCAATAGCTGCAATTATATCTTTGGTACGGTAGGCGGCGGGTACGGTAATTTGCTTTGAGACGTTTCCTTTAGCATCAACCTTGAATACTTCTGTCAAAATGGCGTTTTTGTTGTCTGTGGTAAAAGGCGCATCTTGTTTTAGCACTGTCCATAGAACGTAAACTTTACCTGGTGACAACGGCGGTAAGTTCTCAACGTTTAATTTAGCTTCTAGCTGATTGGGGTTCACTGCTACGGTGGCTGACGAGAGACTAGCATTTTTTGCTTGAAAGGAGTAAGTTAACAACTTTGATGGTTGAATTTGCGCTTGGATAACTTGCAGGTTTCGCCACAAACGATAATTGCTGAAGCCTAACGCCACTATGATTGCGGCGGCGATCGCCCCCATTGTCCGCATTGAGAAAATAGGTAGGCGGGTGCTAATTTTTGAATTACCCTGATGTGCTGCCATCACTTGCGATCGCAAATAACTAGGCGGACTAACTTCTGGTGGCGCGTAGGACATCTCTAACGCCTGTTGTATTCGTGCTACTTCTTGAGCGATGGCTGAATTATTTGCCAAGAGTTGCTCGAACTCCTTTACTTCTTCAGCACTCAAGTCGCCGAGGACATAACCAGCAATTAATAATTCTAACTGTTCTGAAGGCATCGTGTAATACTATCCAATGTAATCGGCGAGAGCTTGACGGAGCTTGAGCAAACCTCGCCTAGCTCTAGCTTTGACTGTACCTAAAGGAACTTGCAGTTGCTGAGAAATTTCTGACTGACTAAGACCATCATAATAAGCCATCCGCAGAATTTGCTGCTGCTCGTCAGATAATTGCGAAATCGCATTTCTGACTTCTTGAGACTGTTCGCTGCGGGAAACTTGTTCAAAAGGAGCATCTGTAACTGTTTGCTGTTGGTTATCTTGCCATTGTCCTAGAAGCTTGCGTTTGCTGCTGTGCGATCGCACTTTGTCTATAGCTCGCGATCGGGTCAAAATTGCTAGAAATGTTCTTAGCGACCCTTTCTTTGGCTCGTAAGAAGACCCTTTAGCAATACTTAGAAAAACATCTTGGGTTAAATCTTCCGCTTCTTGAGCATTGCCAAGAATTTTGAGAGCTATGCCATAAACTAATCCAGCGTGGCGATCGTAAATAATGCCAAAAGCATCGTCTCGACCGGATTTTAGTGCTAAATAAAGTTCAATATCTGTCTGTACGGATATAAACTTATCGCTATTGGGAGGTTGCTCAGAAGGCATTTTACCCAGTCTGGGAGTGTGCTTTACGTGTTGATTGTACGATTAATTTCTCACAACTCAAGCTAAAGCTAGAAAATTTGTCACTAGCTTGTTAATTTTGCAAGCCTTGGACTGCGATCCAAAACGGCATAAAAAATCGAGCCAAGAGTTATGAGCAACAATGTGTGTTATTTCTACTTAAAAAACTCTTGGCTCAATTTACCCAATTATTTTAGACAGTAACAAATACTAAAGCAAAGTCTTTTTGTGTAATTGAAGTTAACTCTATCTATTGCTAGAAGTAAGAGAAACAGCAACTCCAATTAAATTACCTTCCCGGAAGCTACCCATCATTTTAGTATCTCCAGTAGATAAATCTACGGTATACAAAGACTTGCCAGACACAATAAATCCAAAATTTTCTCCATTACCATTAGTAACAATATCAAATCCTGCTACTGGAGGTAGGTTAATCTTCAGCGCTCCTACGGTACTCAAAACACCATCATTGGGAGGATTTTGAAGTACCAGAGAATCAGAACTATAGTCCAAGCTAAAAAGCATGGTGCTGGTAGCTCCGGTGGTGGAGTTAGTATAAGCAGCAGCAGTAATGCCCAAGTCTTGAGCAGGGTTGTAGTTTAGAGGTTTGTCAGTGGTGACAATTCCTGTATCAACGTTGATTCTATAATTCTGACCGTTGTTGGCTACCAATCTCAGCCGATCGGCAACCGGGTTAAAATCTACACCTGCTTGAAATCCACCGCTAAACTTAACTGATAAGGTACTAACTAAAGTAGCAACGCCGTTGTCGCTATTAACTGTATATATCTTATCAGTGTCTGTGATGGCATAAAGCATTCCGTTAGCAGGGCGGAAATCTATGCCTAAAACATTTCCTTCTACGCCCTTAATATTCATAACTTGGTTAAAACGGCGCGAAGAATTAGAACCATACTTTACTAAAGTATTATTGCTAGTTAAGCCAACTATTTTGTAAATTTCTCTACTGATAGCTGGGGCGCTAACAAAGGTTTGCAGACAAGCAGATAAAGATAGGGCGATCGCAATTTTACCCAATTGATTTAGTTTCATTAGCTCTCCAATGGATTTGTGATATAGAGATTACGGTTACTGATGAAAATCAGCGCGTTAATGACTTTAGTACGCGACCAAATCTCCATTGGATGCACTAGAAAGCAAAAATCTTTTAATTAGTTGGCGATCGCATTGGTTTCTAGGGGTGGAAAAGTAAACTAAGCAACAGAAGCGACAAAAGCTGCCAAATCGCTTTGATATTGAGTAAGGCGCAGACGGCGGCTTTTATTCCAACCATTAATCTCAACTTGGGCGGTTAAGGCAGCTAAAGCTAGGCGGCGCAAACGAGCGTCTTTTTGAGTTAGTAAAGCTGTTTCTATAGCGAGTTCTATACTTTTATATACTGCTCTAGCAAACTAGAAAGTGCTTCTTTAGACATCTCCCCTTGAGCTACTTGCATTACCATGTTGTAAGCCTCATCTTCAGTCATATTAAGATCGCAACCGTTGCTCTGTAAAAAAGCGATTGTAGTAGCAAAGGCAGTACGTTTATTACCGTTTAGGAAAGGATGATTCTTTGCCAAGTGATATAAGTAAGCAGCAGCTTAAGTAAAAATAGTTGGATGCAGCAGTTCGCCAAAGAAAGTAGCTTGGGGTTAAGCCAAGGCTGAATCTAACAACCCCCAATCTCTAATCCCCTCAAGTCCACCAAACCTCTCGATTTGGCGTTTGTGGATGTTTATTACATCTGATTGAGAAACAAAGTTAGGAATCTGCAAGGCGACGATATACCCCCGACCATTTTTCTTCAGAATCTAAATAAGCTTGAACTGCCTTACTCGGCGCTTTTACTTGTGGTTTCACCTTCAAAGCACGCACAAATTCTAATGCTTCTACCAAAAGTGGCTCTGGTAATTGTTCAATTTCTTGAATAATTTGTTCTTTGGTGTTCATAAATGCGATCGCGCTTAATAATTTCATACTCTAACTTTAGCTTTATGCGCTTATCTCAAGGACAGCTAAACATCCTAGAACATTGTCCGCGTCAATTCCACCATACTTACTTAGAACAGCTTAGTCCTACTAACTTAGAGCAACAAAAACGGCTTAGTTCTTGTAGCCGCTTTCACCTGTTGAAGCAATAGTTCTCGATTGTCTGCCTATTTCTACCATCTCGCCCCATTCAAGCTTGATAGGTAAGTGGTTCTAGAGTTTGCAGCAAGGTTTTAGGGTTCATAAATTATCCCAGGTAAAGCTATTTGTAACTCTAGAATGCCCACTGTATGAATAAAACTTTGCAGATTGTAGGGCGATCGCTTTTTATCTATTGCGTATTGCTGGCAATTTGATTCCAAGCTGCAATTACCGCTTTTAAAGGGCGAGGTAAGTTATTTTGATTGGCATCTGTATAGCTAGTGGTCGCCGTCCGACTACTTAAAGTTATGTTGATGAAATCTGCCGCACCTTGGCTTACTGGATAACTTAAACGGTCAAACTGGTTAAATTGCTGTCGTTGTAGCAATTGTCGAAACTGCCTTACTTGTTGGCGAGAAATTTGATAAGTCTGAGGTTGCGAATCATTGCTGTTATTGACTAACACGCTAACTACTCGTCCATCGTTAAATAAAGTAGTTTCATAAGTGCGAAGAGCAAATCCACCACTAGAAATTGCTCTAAAAATTGCCCCCCGTTCTAAAACAGGTGGTAGTTCACTTGTAGGAATTTGTATAGGTTTATTACCGTTATCCACCACAGAACTAGCTGCGTTATCAAGAGCGATCGCCCCACCAGCATCACCAGTACGATAAACTAAACGCTGTTGCCTACCTTCCACTGTTACTAGCCAGCCAGGGGTAATCGCGGCTGCACACTGGTATTCAGGGCGACCTAAACCCAAACAGCCATCAGACCAATTACGCCGTTCTGCTTTAACAAGCTTTAGTTGAGATGATGATACATTCAATTTTTGTGCAGCATCGCGCAACACTCGGTTGGCTATATTACGAGGTAAATTATTAGAATTATTAGCTGTATTTCGATTTTCAAGTCGCAAAACTTGCCCGTTGCGATTTGTCCGATACACCCAGTCGCGTTGACCGTTAGATACTACAATTCGCCATCCGTCAACTACAGCTTGGGTACAAATTTCCCCCGGTTTAGCAAGACCTAAGCAACCATCAGACCACTTTTGCCGACGATATTGGGTAACTTGTAATTCTCTTGCTGAAATTCTTGTTTGTCTAGATAAATCTATTACTACAGCGTTGGCAATGCGAGCGGGTAATTGACGAGTGCTAGTATTGCTGTCGTCCCTTCCTCGTCCGCGATCGCCATTGTAGTTGTCATCGCTGCTTCTGCCGCGATTGTTATTATCCCTTCCTCGTCCGCGATCGCCATTGTAGTTGTCATCGCTGCTTCTGCCGCGATTGTTATCATCCCTTCCTCGTCCGCGATCGCGATTGTAGTTGTCATCGCTGCTTCTGCCGCGATTGTTATTATCATCCCTTCCTCGTCCGCGATCGCCGCGATTGTTATCATTCCTTCCTCGTCCGCGATCGCCATTGTAGTTATCATCGCTGCTTCTACCGCGATTGTTATCATCGCTGCGGCGATCGCTTATCAATTCACCGATAGAAGTTATGCTTAAACCGGAATTTTTTGGCGTAGCGGCGTTAGTATTTTGCCCTAAAGACAAGCTTGTACTTAGAGACAAAGCTCCGGTCAACAAGAATGCTGAGAGTAATTGTTTTTTTAATAGCGACTTCATATTAACTAACAAATTTTGTAGCAGCCTTCAATCGGCGGTTAACATAAGGTTAGACGCTGGCATAATGTTAATTTGTTCCGTGCTTTTCTGCACTAGACCGTCTAAAGTTGCTTTATTGATATAGCTTTAGAACGGTCTTTTCGTAGAAGCGTTCAATTTATCTAAATATTTTCTTTTACCCACAATGCCAACCCACCACCACGACCGCGAGCGGCGATAAAATCTTTTGTTACCAAGAAAAAGGCGAAAAAAGGCAGTTTAGCAGTAGATTGTTCGTAAAAATCTGCCTCCTTTAGCTTTCCTCCTCGAACATCTCCACTATAAATAGTTCGATGAAATAATATTAATTGGATGTGTGTGAAATCAAACATCAGCAAATTTTTCTTACTCAAATAACGAGCGGGCCCTGTAAGTTTGAACTGTAAGGAGCCAAATTGCAGAGAATTAGTAATTCTCACCCCAGCTAAGTTCTGTGACGGACAAAAGGATATTTGTGCTGGAGCAATTTGGGGGACATAAAAGCCCTTACCTAAAGCCACACCACTCTTAAAATGAGCGTTTTTAGGAGCCGTAAAACAAAGCCGCCATTGACCGAATAGCGATTCGAGCGGATACACAAGCCTTTGCTGCTTAACGGCTTTCTCTGCTTGCAATAAAGCTTTGACTACTTCTTTAGTCGCTGGGCGATCGCCTTTAGTTTTTAAACTCATAGCCGCCCGCTCTAAAACAGCAATAGTCGAATCCAAAGTAGTCATAATTATTTATAACGCCACAAATTATTAGCTATATGCGATTATCCCAGGGACAGCTAAATTTACTCGAACGTTGTCCGCGTCAGTTTCAATATACTTACTTAGACGGGCTTGGCTCTCCTACTAGCTTAGAGCAACAAGAACGCTTAAGCTCTGGTAGCCGCTTTCACCTTTTAATGCAGCAGCGCGAATTGGGCTTACCGATTGATGCTTTAGTCCAAGGAGACGAACAACTGCAAGGCTGGATGAATGCCTTTGCAGGAGCGGCTACAGAAATATTGACCCCTGCTTCTGATGGCGAGTTTCGCGAAAGCGAACATTGCCGCACTTTGCAAGTTCAAGAACATTTGCTGACGGTAATTTATGATTTGTTCATTGCTAGAGCCAATACTTGCCAAATTCTCGATTGGAAAACTTACCCCAAACCTCAAGATCGGCGCAAATTAGCCCAAAATTGGCAATCTTTGCTTTATTTGTATGTATTAGCTGAAACTAGCGAATATTTGCCCGAACAAATTTCGATGACTTACTGGTTTGTCCAATCAGACGATAAACCACAAAGTTTAACTTTTACTTACAGTAACGCTCTCCATCAACAAACAGAAAAAAAACTCAATTCTTTACTTTCGCAACTAACTAACTGGCTTAAACGTTACGAAAGCGGCGAACAGTTCCCGCAGGTAGCAGAAGGTAGCAAAGTTTGTAACCATTGCCAATTTACAAGTAGATGCGAAGGACGAAGTACGAAGCAAAGCGATCGCAATTTTGCACCAGATTTATCCGAACAGGAATATAGTACAAATAAACTATGGCTTCTTGCTAATATTCAAGAAGTAACAATTCAGTAGAGTCTGCAAGTTTGGTAAATGATAGAACAAATACAAAACTGGACTGTAATATCCGTTGAATTGCCGCCAGAGTGGTTTATTCAAGCGGTAAAAGATTATGTTACGTCTTCAGGATACTATGCGGCGCAATTACTATGGCAGCGCGGGATTAGAGACAAGCAGCAGTTGGCAGAATTTGTCAAACCTCAGCTATATCAAGCTGCTAGTCCGTTTGTATTTGGGCAAGAAATGCAGCAAGCGGTAGCAAGGTTGCAAGGGGCGCGCGATCGCATGGAAAGAGTAACTATTTGGGGAGATTTTGACGCGGATGGGATGATAATAACAATCGCGGCAGAAGCAGCGATGACAACTACAATCGCGATATATCATAAGCTAAATTACTACATTCCCAACCGCCTGACTCAGTCTCACGGCTTAAATTGTCAAGGAATTGATGAACTTGCCCAAAATAATACGGCGTTAATTGTTACTTGCGACACTGGCAGCACAAATATTGATGAAATAAATTATGCAAACTCTTTAGGAATTGACGTTATAGTTACCGATCATCATACTTTGCCCACAAGTCGCCCAAGCGTTACTGCAATTATTAATCCGCGCTATTTGCCAAACGAGCATCCATTATTTCACCTTTCGGGAGTAGCGGTAGCTTACAAGTTAGTAGAAGCACTTTATCAAACATTACCCGATGTCCCAACGCAACCCCTAGATGAGTTATTAGATTTAGTAGCGATCGGACTTATCGCCGATTTAGTGCAACTAAGCGGCGATTGTCGATACTTGGCACAAAAAGGAATCGAGAAAATGCAAATTAACTCACGCACACCAGAAGCAGAGCGTCGCAGACCTGGTGTGGGGCGCTTATTAGACCTTTGCCGTAGAAGTGGCGATCGCCCAACAGATATTTCTTTTGGACTTGGGCCAAGAATTAACGCTGTAAGTAGGATTCAAGGAGATGCGTCTTTTTGCGTAGAGTTGCTGACAAGTAAAGATGTAGAACGCTGCAACCAATTAGCAGAAGAAACAGAACTAGCAAACGCTCGGCGTAAGTCTCTACAAAAAGATGTCCAGCAGCAAGTCAATGATTTGCTAGAGCGGATGGATTTATCAACCACCAGCGTTATAGTTTTAGAAGATCCGCAATGGGCTGTAGGGGTACTGGGATTAGTCGCCGGACAAGTTGCCCAAGCTACAGGTCGCCCGACGATTTTATTAAGTAGGGATACCGAAGGAAAAACAGGTTTAGCTCGTGGTTCGGCGCGTTCTGTAAATCAAGTTGACTTGTACCAATTAGTCAAAGATCAAGCACATTTATTACACCGATTTGGCGGACATCCCTTTGCGGCGGGGTTAAGTTTACCTATAGAAAATATCCCTTTGTTTACCGATGCAATTAATCAAAGACTGCGGCAAATATTAGGAAATGCGACTTCACCGCCCACAATGCAAGCCGATTTAGTCGTCACCGTTGCCGATTTGGGTGAAAAGCTTTTTAGGGAGTTGAAATTGCTCGAACCTTGTGGAATGGGCAACCCCGTACCAAAGCTGTTAATTCAAAACTGTTGGTTTGAAAGAGTTAAAAATCAAAATATCTGCGACTTCAAGGGTAAAAAAGTTAAGTATATAAAAACCGCATTTCAATTACGCGATGACTCCACAAATGTTAGATTTCCTGGTGTATGGTGGGGACACTACAGCGAAGAAATCCCTCAAGGACGCTGCGATGCGATTGTAGAACTTGACCATAATAGCTACGAAAACCCAGCAAAAGATATAAAACCTCATTATGAAGTCAGGCTTTTGGCGGTTCGTTCTAGCACTGAAACAAAAGAACTTACTTGCCCAACTTTGCCAAATAAGATTTTAGACTGGCGACCTGAAGGCGCTGTGCAAGTAGCCAAATCAGTTTTGCTGGTTAAAAATTGTCCTAGTAATTGGGACGATTTACGGGCTTGGTACGAACGAAGTCTTTATGAAAACAAGCCAATGGCGATCGCCTATAAACTTCCTAACTCTGTTTCACCCCCTCAAGTTTGGCTAAATTTAGTTGGTATTGCTAAATATCTCAGCCGCACTGGGCAATGCGTTACTCGCATTCAATTAATGGAAAAATTAGGAATTAGCGATTTATTATTGCGATTGGGATTTGAAGCTTTGAAGGGTTTGGGTTTTAAAGTGAGCTTTCAACAGGGAGCTTTTAAAATGAGCAATTTTGAAATAGAGTCAGTTATTGCTAATAAGGATTTGCAAACTATCGAACAATTTATCGCGGCGGTACGCGAGGAGCAGTTTCAGCGCCAGTATTTTTGTACAGTGCCACTATCTACTATTAGCGCGATCGTATCTCAGGAGTTGCCTGTAGAAGTGTAGTTGAATTTAGCAATTATTATAATTGCGTAGCAATCCACTGTTTTTGAGTTACTAACACCGCCGCTTGAGTGCGATCGCGTACTCCAAGTTTATGCAAAATTGTATGGACGTGTACCCGAACTGTACCCGCCGTAATATATAGGGCTTCGGCAATCTCTTGATTTGATTTGCCTGTAGCAATTAGCGCCAATATTTCTTGTTCGCGCGGCGTTAAAGGTGAGGTTGACGATCCTTTTACATCTTTGTCTGCATCATTAACGGGCAAATTAGGTTCAAACTTAGCTCTAATTTCTGTAGTTGCGGTTCGATCCCACCAGGAAGCCCCCGCCGCAACGGAGCGGATTGCTAAAACTAAAACCTCCGCCGAAATTCCTTTTAAACAGTAGCCTTGCGCCCCAGCTTCTAACAACCGCGTAATCAAAGGCTGCTGCGAGTGCGATGTTAATACTAAAACTGGTAGTTGTGGATTTTGCTGCTTAATTTGCCGACAAGCTTCAACGCCTCCAATCCCTGGTAATCCTATATCTAGTAACACCACATCAAGGGGATAATGCTTGACCATTTCTACAGCACTTTCGCCGTCCTCTGCTTCGGCGACAATTTCTAAATCTGTCTTTTGTTGCAATTTTACTCGCAATCCAAGGCGAAACAACTCATCATCTTCAACTAGCAACAGTCGCAGCACATTAGACGGCATTTTAGGTCGATAAAAACGGTTGAAATGGATAGGCAGGCAATTTAAATCCAAATATTGCGCCGCGCGGTAAACGATTCTCTACCCAAATTGTACCGCCGTGAGCGGCAATAATTTGACGAGTTAAGTATAGTCCTAGCCCAGAGCCTTTAGCTTGGCGATCGCTATATCCTTGATAAAATCGCTCAAATATATACGGATGCTCGGCGGCGGTAATTCCCAATCCATTATCTAGCACTTTGACAATTTGATAGTCCAATTGGTTAGTTAACACAACTTCCACCATTCCCCCACGCGGAGAATGATTGATGCCATTGGTGAGTAAATTAATAAATACGCGCTGGAGTTGCAGCGCATCGCCTTCTACCCAAAAAGTGCGGCGAAAGTCTGATTCTCCATAGTTTAAATTCAACGCAATTTGCCGAGAGGAGGCTAAATCGGTCAATGTAGCGATTGCATCTTCAGCTACGATTACCAAATCAACGGGGGCTAACTGTAGGCTTAATCCGTCTAAGTCGTTACGATAGACATTTAGCAGCGTTTCTACCAGTTGTAAAGTAGTTTGATGGCTGCGGACTATGGTTGTTAATACTTTGTGCTGTGGTGGTGTTGCTGCTCCAAATACGCCTTGCTGAAAGGCTTTTAGCGTTTCGATTGCTCCTAGTAGCGGTGTTTTCAAGTCATGAGTCAAGGTTGAAGCAAAATCTTCTCTAACACTGACTAACTGCTCTTGCGATTGTAAGACAGATTGTTGCTGGGCGATCGCTTGTTCGTAAGTGCGATTGCGATCGCCTAAAATTCCTGTAACAATTAGGGCGACAGCAGCAATTAGCCTACTAACTACTGTTGAGCTTTTAATTACTTTGTTATCAGGAATCCATAAGTTTAAGAGTGTTGAAATTACTGCTAATCCTGTAGCCCAAAAAGTTGCTACTCGACCTAAACGAGAAGTTGCTAGCAAAATTGGCCCAGTGTAAAGATAACCAAATAGGTAATCTACTGGAGTCGTAAACTCCAATACTGCAATTAGTGCAAATAGGCTGATAGTTGACCAGAACGCTTTAATTTGCGAACTTTTACTTAGTAAAATGCCCTGACGTTTCCACAACCTAAACAACATTTAGATATCTGTCTTGAGCATTTACGAACAAGCGACACAAATTTGTACTAATAGCCTAGCTTTAAACCCTCCTTAGATCAACGTTTAGTTAGATTATTTGCAAAGGTATATCTACAGATATAGATATCGTTAGACTTGTTAAACATTAAGCATATATCAAATAGACAACAATATTTAAACAAGTAAAGTTGCTAACTTATATCTGGTATTAGTTGAAACATTTGCTTGATAATTAGATGATTTAGCCATAAGCGATCGGTTAGTTAAGACATGAGCGGAGAACCAGTTTTAGTTACTGCAACCATTAATGTAAACAGTTGCTATTGCGGTAGGAATTTAACAGAGATTCAATTGCCAGAAAATTGTATTTTTCTAGGCGTTAGTAGAAAAGGGAAGTTTGTTTTAGCAAGCGATGAAGACATTGTTCTTTGGTGTGAAGACTATTTAATGGCTATAGCACTCAAACCAATGCTTGCTCCAGCACTTCGAGTATTTTTAAATAAAACACATCCCGTTTCTTGGTTTTCCTCAAGAAGCCGTATGAATCAAAAAAACGAGGTATTTTATTTGCCTATTGATGTTTAAATTATATCGAGCGAGAAACTGCGCTTAATTGTTATCAACCTTTTATATCCAATTAAATAACAGATTTTATGAGCAAAGTTAGGCTGTAGGAATAGCTCGATTTATCCAAATTTAAACCAAAAGCAGGTGTTAAAAGTAGAAGTTGCACTTGTTAAATATCTAACTTATTTTTGAGCTAAATCTGTTAAATTTCACAAAACTTGAAAGCAGAAATATTCAAAACGGTAATAGCTGACGGCTTATGTGGCAAGGATTTTTTCAAATTGCATTAATATTAATTCTGTTGGTAGCGATCGCGCCATTTTTGGGAACATACATGGCGCGAGTTTTCATGGAGAAAAAAACGTTACTTGACCCTCTTTTGAACCCTGTAGAACGAACTATATATGTTTTGAGTGGGGTAAACCCCCAAGATGAAATGACGGGTTGGCAGTATGCACGCGCAATCCTTTATAGCAATCTTGTCATGGCGGTTTTAATCCTATTTATTCTTATGAATCAGGGATGGCTACCGCTCAACCCAACTAATTTGGGCGCACCTACTTGGGATACCGCACTGCATACAACTATCTCATTTATTACCAATACCAACCAGCAGCATTATTCAGGAGAGACAACCTTGAGTTATGCAAGCCAAATGCTGGCGCTTGGTTATCATATGTTTACTTCCGCCGCAACGGGTTTAGCTGTAGGAATTGCCTTTATTCGCGGCTTAACAGGTAGACCGCTAGGCAACTTTTATGTTGACTTAATTCGCTCAATTACCCGAATATTGCTACCAATTTCGCTAGTAGGTGCGCTGTTATTACTTATTGCGGGTGTACCAGAAACTTTAGCAAGTCCGGTAACAGTAACGACATTAGAAGGCGCAACCCAAGTTATTGCGCGCGGCCCGGTTGCTCACTTTGAGATTATCAAGCAGTTGGGAGAAAACGGCGGCGGCTTTTTTGCCATTAACTCCGCTCATCCCTTTGAAAATCCTAACAACGCCAGCAATCTCTTAGAAACCTTGATGATGGTGTGCATTCCCGCCGCTTTAATTTACACCTACGGTCTGTTTGCGAACAACAAAAAGCAAGCTTGGCTGCTGTTTGGGATGGTTTTTATCATCTTTGTAGTTTTAATTGGGTTTACGGCTTTAGGCGAGTACCAAGGCAATCCGCTTGTAAATCCGCTTTTGGGTGGCTGGCAGCCTAATTTGGAAGGCAAAGAAGTTAGATTTGGCTGGGCGCAATCGGCATTGTGGGCTGTTACTACTACCGGAACAATGTGCGGCGCAATTAATAGCCTGCACGATTCCTTTATGCCGCCGGGTGGCTTCTCGACGATGTTTAATCTATTTTTACAAATCGTCTGGGGCGGTCAAGGTACGGGTACAGCTTACTTATTTATTTACCTAATCTTGACGGTGTTCGTAACGGGTTTAATGGTCGGACGCACCCCGGAGTTTTTGGGGCGCAAAATCGAAAAGTGGGAAATTGTCTTAGCTAGTGTGGTGCTGCTAGTTCACCCCATTATGATTTTGATTCCTAGTGCGATTACTTTAGCTTTTCCCGATACCTTAGCTGGAATTAGCAATCCTGGTTTTCATGGCATCTCTCAAGTGGTGTACGAATACGCCTCCGCCGCCGCTAACAATGGTTCTGGTTTTGAAGGACTAGCCGACAGTCAACCCGCCCCTACAGGCTTGTGGTGGAACTTAAGCACCTGTGTCAGCCTTTTGGGAGGGCGCTACATTCCGATTATTGCCATATTGCTTTTAGCCGAAAGCATGACGCACAAACAGCCAGTCCCGGAAACTGCGGGAACTTTAAGAACTGACTCATTGCTATTTACTGGTGTCACGGCGGGAATCGTTTTGATTCTAGGCGTGCTGACTTTCTTTCCTGTTTTGGCTTTGGGGCCAATTGCCGAAGCTTTTAATATTGCTAGTGGACGGTAAAATATGGATGCAAATTCTTCTTCTCCTCGTCCTCAACCAAGGGGGACGCGCTCAGAGCGCAAGCATACGCCAAAGGTGAACAATCAAGGGCTTTACTCTAGAGCGGTCAAAGATGCTTTTGTGAAGCTAAACCCTAAGCAGATGCTCAAAAACCCCGTAATGTTTTTGGTTTGGGTCGGTACAATTATCGCGGTGCTACTAACTATCGATCCCAATTTGTTCGGTCGTTATCCTGGCGAAAATCAGCGCTTATTTAATGGACTGATTGCCATAATTTTATTTTTTACTGTTGTATTTGCCAATTTTGCCGAGTCGGTAGCAGAAGGGCGGGGTAAGGCTCAAGCCGATGCTTTGCGGGCAACAAAGTCAGATACGATCGCCCGAAAACTTTTGCCCAATGGTGAAATGATGGAAGTATCTTCTACAGAACTGCATCAAGGCGATCGCGTTAAAGTATTTGCTGGTGATATTATTCCCGCCGATGGCGAAGTAATGGCGGGCGTGGCTTCGGTGGATGAATCGGCAATTACCGGAGAATCTGCGCCAGTATTAAAAGAAACAGGTTCAGACGTAGCAAGTTCGGTAACGGGCGGTACGCGGATTATTTCTGACGAACTAACTATACGGATTACGTCAGACCCCGGTAAAGGTTTTATTGACCGGATGATTGCCTTAGTAGAAGGTGCAGAACGGTCAAAAACTCCTAATGAAATAGCGCTAACGGTACTACTTGCAGTGCTGACGCTGGTATTTTTGTTTGTAGTGGCAACGTTACCTGCGATCGCTAATTACGTTGGTAGCCCCGTGAGTATAGTAATTTTAATTGCTTTACTGGTAGCGCTAATTCCGACAACAATTGGCGGGTTGCTGAGTGCGATCGGTATTGCTGGCATGGACAGAGTGGCTCAATTTAACGTCATAGCTACTTCTGGGCGAGCGGTAGAGGCGTGTGGCGACATTAATACCTTAATTTTGGATAAAACTGGGACAATTACCTTAGGCAACCGATTAGCGGACGAGTTTATTCCCGTCAACGGTCATTCAATGATGGATATTGCCAATGTAGTTTTAGCAGCGAGTGTCTTTGATGAAACCCCAGAAGGCAAGTCGATTGTCCGTTTAGCAGATAGTTTAGGCGCAAAAGTGAGCTTTGACCGTAATAAAGCGGAAGGGGTGGATTTTTCAGCTAAAACAAGAATGAGTGGCACTAATTTACCCGATGGTACAGAGGTGCGGAAAGGGGCGGTAGCGGCGATTAAAGGATTTGTGCGATCGCGTAGCGTGGACGAAGACCAATCGCGTAGTGGAAACGGTACGTCAGAACTTGATGCCGCTTACGAACGAGTTTCCCGGCTAGGAGGTACGCCCCTAGCGGTTTGCCAAAATAATGATATTTACGGAGTTATTTATCTCAAAGATATAGTCAAACCCGGCATCAAAGAACGCTTCGACCAGTTGCGGCGGATGGGAGTGCGTACCGTTATGCTGACGGGCGATAATCGGCTGACGGCTTCAGTAATTGCCGCCGAAGCTGGGGTAGATGACTTTATCGCCGAAGCCACCCCGGAAGATAAAATCGCTGTAATTCAACGAGAACAAGCCCAAGGCAAACTGGTAGCAATGACGGGGGATGGTACTAACGATGCTCCCGCCCTAGCCCAAGCGAATGTTGGGGTAGCAATGAATACAGGTACGCAAGCAGCAAAAGAAGCTGCGAACATGGTGGATTTGGATTCTGACCCAACAAAACTAATTGATATCGTCGCTATTGGTAAGCAATTGCTAATTACTCGCGGGGCGTTGACTACCTTTTCTATCGCTAACGATATTGCCAAATACTTCGCCATTATCCCGGTGATCTTTGCATCCGCCAAACTTGGTAGCTTGAATGTGATGAATTTAGCGAGTACCAACTCGGCGGTACTATCAGCGCTGATTTATAACGCTTTGATTATTCCGGCTTTGATTCCTTTGGCGCTCAGTGGAGTGAAGTTTAGACCGTTAACAGCTAATCAGTTATTGCAACGAAATATCTTGATTTACGGCATTGGCGGTGTAATTGCGCCCTTTATTGCCATTAAGTTGATAGATTTAGCAATCTCGGCGGTGGGATTAGTTTAGAAACCGATTCACAACCTAAAAAAGAGGAAAAAGTTATGAGAATTGAATCAATCGCTGATGGTTTAGTACCTGGTATCGCTGAAAGTATTTCTTTTGTGTGGTTGGAGTGGCGCAGACAAAAGCTACCCCTAGGAATCTTTTTGGGGCTGTGTTTGAACTTGATAATTGCCCCAACGGTTTACGCCGCTACGGGTGGAACTTTAGAACGCCGTTCGGCTTGGGCGCTGGGTTTGCTGGGCTTGGTAACGTTGGGACTTGTAGTTTATTTATTTATTGTTGTTTTTCAACCGGAGCGTTTCTAATTATGTCTATTGTCAGCGAAACTACTAAAGCAATTCGCGTAACTTTAGTTATTTGGGTACTAACAGCAATTATTTATCCTTTTGTGACAATTGCGATCGCTCAAGTTGCATTTCCTTTTCAAGCTAACGGTAGTCTCATCCAAAATGCTCAAGGACAAGTCGTGGGTTCGGCTTTGATTGGTCAAGCTTTTACTACAGAGCGCTATTTTCAAAGCCGCCCTAGTACGACAAACTACAGCAGCTTTACCGCCAAAGAGCGAGACGAGGAAAATGTTGGTCAAACGACAGGTGTATCGGGCGCTAGTAACTTTGCTCCTAGTAACGCCGATTTGCTCAAACGAATTAATGAAACAGTTTCGCAGTTGCAACAAGCGGGTATTAAGCCAACGGCGGATTTGGTTTACACTTCAGGCTCTAGCTTAGATCCTCATATTACTATAGCCTCCGCCGATGCACAGATTGAACGAGTAGCAAGAGTGCGATTACTTTCTCCCGACCAAATTAGGACGCTAATTGCTCAAAATACCGATGGTAGATTTTTGGGAATTTTTGGCGAACCTGGAGTTAATGTACTCAAACTAAATTTAGCTTTAGACAATCTCTCGCCCAGCAGCTAACAAACGAGTAAAACAGCAAAAGCCTTGCTGAAATCTCTGCAAGAGCGAGGCTTTCGATAATTTTTCATCACTCAAGAGCGCTACTATAATTTCTGTGTTCTTCAACCTATATGCAATTTTTTGAGACTTTTTTAGTCGATGCTATAAAAGATCGAAGTTTTGAACAAATAAAGTTAATTGAAGCCAAACAAATTAGAGAACCAATCAATAACACAACACCTCAAGCCGGTAATGGTGATTGGGTAGTGGTAATTTTAGTTCCTCTGAGTTTCATGATTGTTTGTGGCACTGTTGGATCTATTGTTGTGGCTTGTTGTAAACTGACGCGCGGTAGAGGTAATAAACGAAAAGTTATTATTCCCTCTCAGCAATCTCCTTGTACTAACTGTCGATTCTTCGATAACAACCACTATGTTAAATGCGCCGTACATCCTGAACTCGTTTTAACCAAGGAAGCGCTCAATTGCTCCGACTACTGCTCCTAGTAGCAACCAACAGTTGCCAAGGTTTTTGGCTCGATTTACTTATTCAAACTACGGAATGTTGTTTAATAGTTTTTAACTGAGCGATTGCCAAGTCAAAGCTAATAGCACCGCCGCTAATGCTCCAATTAAGGTATTAAAAATATTGACTACTTCATTAGTCAGCCAATCTACCTTTGCTTGCAAAGTTGCGCCAATTACGCTTTCTATGTTTGTGGCGATAAAAGCAGCTATTACGCAAAAAACTAACCCAGATAAATCAATTAAACCTACTCCCCAACCAATAAATGCGATCGCAATTGACCCAATTATTCCCGCTATTGTTCCTTCTAAACTAACCGCCCCTTCTGTTCCACGCGGTACGGCTTGCAGGGTAGTAATTAAATAAGTGCGCTTTCCGTAAGCTTTCCCGACTTCACTAGCGCAAGTATCCGATAACTTGGTACTAAAACTTGCTACATAACCTAGTAGTAATAAGGGTGTAATTGATTTTATGCCCACAACTACCCCTACCGCACATAACGCCGCCGTTAGCGCCGAACCCCAAACGTTTTCTGGCCCTCTCGCCCCCGATCGCTTTTCGGCAATTCCTTCGGCTTCTTTTTGCGCCAAGCCAATGCGGGTAACGCCCGAACCAACTAAAAAGTAAAATAAAACAACTACATATCCCTGCCAACCTAAACTACCCCAAATCAATACTCCTAGCATCCAGCCATGAAATAACCCGGCGTTTGTCAGGAGTTTTTTGGGAGCAATCCAAGCAATGCTGAGTAAAACTGTGTTCAATACCACAGCAATTAACCAAGGATTTAGCGAATAAATTAGAGATAGCATTCATTACTAGCCTGTAAACATTTAGCTTGTGAATCAAACTTTATTCCATCTTGCCTTTCCCGTCACCGATATCGCCCAAACTAAAACTTTTTATGTTGATGGGTTGGGTTGCATAGCTGGGAGGGAAACTCATCATGCTTTAATTCTTAATTTATACGGTCATCAACTGGTGGCTCATATAACTAAAGATGTGCTTACCCCCCAGAAGGCTATTTATCCCAGACACTTTGGTTTAGTTTTTACCTTAGAGCAAAACTTTGAAAATTTGCTGCAAAAGGCGAGAGATTCAGCGCTACTTTTTCGTGAAGAACCCAAGCACCGTTTTCCTAACTCACCATTGGAGCATCGTACCTTTTTTTTAGAAGATCCTTTTTACAATTTGCTGGAGTTTAAATACTACCGCTACCCTGACGCAATTTTTGGTAGTCACGATTATGC
>Ga0181464_1000087_pt1 | contig 26679 bp, 20 predicted proteins | sample InSIn2gowninarea_FD_119074 | JGI IMG/M metagenome (GOLD analysis project Ga0181464, IMG submission 119074) | Clean room microbial communities from NASA Spacecraft Assembly Facility at Jet Propulsion Laboratory, Pasadena, California, USA -... ...
AGGCTTGCAAGGGCGCATTGAACTTATCCAAATACCCCAACCTCACCCCGCTCCTGATGCTTTTAATGACGAGCATTATGTCGGTTATTATCACTTATCTTTTGACCTTACGAACATCCATCCATATTGACTAGAAATGTATCATAGAGCGTTGCAAGTGGACAAAATCTATACTCCGTTACAATTTGCCACTGAGAGCGACATTATACCGAAGTGATTGCACTGCATTCAGCCTTCAAAAATTAGTGGGCGATCGCACTGTATTGAGTCAAAAGAAGTTAAGGCGCGATCGCCTTTCAAAACAATCAACACTATTATGATATTTGTCCGTTGAGTTAGCGCGATCGCTCCTCTACTCAAAAAAAGCCCGATCGTACCTACTTATTACCTCTAACTCAAAGAGTAAGATTTTGCTACTGGAGAATGTTCTAGCAAACAATAAGGGCGACTGTAGCTAAGAGGTGATTCTAAAGCGTGTTGCTGAAGAAAATCAGGATCGCTCATTACTTTTTCCGTTTCTCCATCAAATACTACTTTTCCTTGACTGAGTACCAAAGTGCGATCGCATATTTCTAAAGCTAAATCTAAATCATGGGTAGCAATTAACTGAGTTAAAGGCAATGTTTGCAATAATTCAATTAATTGACGGCGCGATCGCGGATCTAATTGCGCCGAAGGTTCGTCAAATACCAAAATTTGCGGCTGCATTGCTAAAACCCCAGCGATCGCAATGCGCTTTTTTTCTCCACCAGATAAATTTTCTGTACTTCTTTGTCCGTACCATTCGGGATCGATGTCTACAGCGTGCATAGCGGCAAATACTCGCTTTTTTAATTCTGCACCGCGCAAGCCTAAATTCATCGGGCCAAAAGCTACATCTTCCCAAACTGTAGGCATAAACAGTTGATTATCAGGATTTTGAAATACTAGCCCCACAAAATTGCGAATAGAGCGTAAATTTTCTGGTTTTACCGACCACTCGCCAATAATTACTTCTCCTTCTTGGGGCAAAATAATACCATTGAGGTGCAATTGCAAGGTAGATTTCCCCGAACCATTTGCGCCAATTAAAGCTACTCGTTCGTTAGCCGCAATAGATATATTAATTCCTTGTAATGCTTGAGTTCCATCGGGATAGGCGTAGCTGAGATTTTGAATTGCGATCGGATTGTGGTGCATTGGGACAATAGATAAAAATTAGGTTCGCCAATATATGACCTGCCCCAGCAGCGCCAATAATATAGTTAAAGTCAAAGCTACAATGTCTTGTTTTCCCCCTGGAGTTACTTTCTCCATTGGTGGTATTCCTTCATAACCTCGCGATAGCATTGCTTGATGTATGCGGTTTCCGCGCTCGTAAGTACGAATAAATAACGCGCCAATGGTATTACCTACTACTAAACGGATAGAGCGATTGCTATTCATTAAGTTGCGCGATAATGCTGCCCGTCGCATCGCTTCAAACTCCGCAATCAATACACTAATGTAGCGATACATAGAGGCTAAAGTTGCAACTAATAAAGGGGGAATGCGTAGTTCTTTCATACCGTGAAGTAAGGCGGGGACGGAAGTGGTCAGCGTTAATAGATTTAACATTGTCAGCGATAGCAATGCTTTGATGCTGACGCTTGCCAAAATAGTTAATCCTACGGTGGTAACTTTAAATATTCCCCAAGACCAAATTATTTGTCCCCCTTCCCGAAATAGCGTACCGACTAGCACCACGCCCACAAAAGCAAGTTCTACGGCTAATCGCTTCAATAATTCGATAATAGTCAGACGAGCGATTAATAGCAAACTTAATAATCCTAGACCATAAACCGCCCAAGTTTGCCAATGTCCGTTAGGAGTTAAAACTACGGCAAATACGAACAGTAAAGCGCACAGCAAGCGGGTACGAGGGGTGATCGCGTGCCAAGGTGTATTTTGTTTGCTATCTATATCCAGCTTAAAAGCGCCAACGTGCAACATTTAGTCTTTTTAGGTGTCTGAGTCGTCAGAATAAGGTAACTGCTCGTTTTCACTTGTCAATGAACCGCGTACCGTAAGCTTGCCAATTCCCCAAGCTAAACCAAATACTGCCAATGTGCCAACTAAACCTGCTATTGGAGTTGCAACATTTTCCGGTACGCCTTTAAGGGCATATTCATCAAATACCGCCGCAAAGGGAGTTTTACTAGCTGGGGTATTTTCGGCGGCTTTATCTTCAAACTTCAGGTCTTGAGCAACTCTATCTAAGCCATCGGGGTCTTGACTAGCTAGAGGAGAAAGAAATATAGCAATTAGTAGGGCTGTGCTTAAGCCTGCAATAGTAAAGGCAAAATTACGCGATCGCACATTATTATTATTAGTCATAAATTAATACCGAGAAACCGGACGAGATGCTGAAACCCTTGCTCGGCGGGGGGGATCGTAAAATAAGTCTGGTCGAGTTCGCCAAATAGATGACAGTGCAACTACAGTAATCAACGCTTCGCCAATACCAATTACAACGTGCCAAGAAGCCATTGCTGTTAAAGCGACAGACAAGGGTACAGTTCCAGATATGGCTAATTGAATTGCGGCGAGTGCGGAAGCAACTACAACGCTCGTCCAGGATGCAACAGATGCTCCTACAACTAACCCCAACAGTTTATTTTTCCCAATGGCAAATCTAATTGCTTTGTAGAGGTAATAGCCGCCAAAAGTACCAATCAAGCCCATATTAAAAATATTCGCTCCCAAAACTGTTAAGCCGCCATCTTGGAACATGACACTTTGGACGATAAACACTACGGTCATTACTAAAGAACCAGCCCAAGGGCCTAACAAAGCACCTGCTAAAGTTCCACCTAGTAAGTGACCGGAAGTACCGCCGGGAATTGGAAAATTAATCATTTGGGCAGCAAAAACAAATGCCGCACAGACTCCCATCAAGGGTACAGCTTTTTCCTGATACTCTGCTTGGACTCGATTTAGAGCTAAAGCAATTAACCCTAAAGCAGCTACGGAAGTAACAAACATTACAGGTAAGTTTAAAAACCCATCAGGAATATGCAGGGCTAAATGCGGCGCAATTGCCCAATGCCACAAAGTGGAAGACAGTAAGCTGTCTGTAACTGTAGTTAACAAATTTACTTTCTAACCGAATACTGAACTTTTACTAATCAAAACTATATTTTGATTAAAATGCAATCCTGTGGGGGGGCATAATTTAAGTCAATTTGCGGATAAATTCTAAAGGCAAGTTATCAATATCGGCAATAAAAGCAACTTCATAAACAAAATCGCCAATTTGCTGCTGTTCTGGCGCTAAAAGTATTTTTAGCGGCGGATATTGCTCTGGCTGTTCTTGGTGCGCTCGGTCAAAACGCTGTTGCAAAGAGTCTAACCAATCTGTCAAATCTGGTGTAGTGTCCGTAAGGTCAAAAGATAAGTGATAATAACCGACATAATGCTCGTCATTAAAAGCATCAGGAGCGGGGTGAGGTTGGGGTATTTGGATAAGTTCAATGCGCCCTTGCAAGCCTTCCATCCAGCAAGCTAGGGTATAACCAGTCGTAAAGCGATCGCATACCTTAAAGCCAAGTAGTTCGTAAAAGGCGATCGCTTTATGAATATTACCTGTACGAATAGAAACGTGGTGCATTACTCAAACAAGCGAAAATAAGGATACCGTACCGGGACACCAGGCTCTTTTTCTAGGTCAAAATTAATCACTTCCCAACGCGGATCGTCTTGGGGATTGGGACTAAAATCTACTGGTAAACCGTAAAGTTTGGGAGATTGTTCTGATTGTCCTCGCCAGGGGGTGCTGCGTTCTAAATAGCCGCTAATTAATTCTTGATAGCGCTGGGCAATAATTACCTTTGTAGCGCGGAATCCTTGAGTATAAAGGCGATCCAAAGCTTCATGAATTTCAAATCTAATCCCGTCAGGATGGGTATGTTGCCTATACCATTCATCGCCCCATTGTTTCCAATGACGACCAGATTGGAGATGTACTAATTCTCCCGTTTTGGGGTCGGCTTCAAAAGCGCCATGACGAGTACATAAATAAGTATCCGTTAGTGTCAGCGCCGGGACGGTTTGGCGACAATGGGGACACTGAATTTCTGGGCCAAAAATTGGATATTGTAAGCTTGAGTTGATCATGAAGTGCTTATCAGCATATTTATGTCTTCACTAGCATCAGTGGTTTTGTATCTTTGCTACATCTGCACTGCTTTACCTTGTAAAAGGTTAGCACTATGATATCGTGCTTTAAGCGTTGCATTAGTTTGAGCATTTACAACTATTTTCCTGGAAATCTATTGGCTATTCGCTTCTGTTGTCTATTATGTCTTACTTACCTATTCCTGACCTTTCTCAAGCTGCTTTTGTAGCTGCTAATGCTGTAGTTATTGGTCGAGTTAAAGTAGCTAAAGGAGCGAGTATTTGGTACGGTGCAGTCATTCGCGGTGATGTAGAGTGCATTGAAATTGGCGAAGGTACAAATATTCAAGATGGGGCAATTTTGCATGGAGATCCTGGCAAGCCAACAATTTTAGAGGATTTTGTCACTGTTGGACATCGGGCAGTAATTCACAGCGCTTACATCGAACGCGGTAGTTTAATAGGGATTGGAGCGATAATTTTGGATGGTGTACGCGTTGGTACGGGTAGTATTATTGGGGCAGGGGCGGTAGTAAATAAGGATGTTCCGCCTTTTTCTTTAGTTGTCGGCGTACCGGGAAAGCGGATTAAGGAAAATTCTCCCACGACCGTCGCCGAACTTCTAGAACACGCCGAACGTTACAAAAAGTTAGCTTTAGTTCACGCTGGCAAGGGTACAGATATGGGTTTTGCGGTGACGACGAATTAATTAAAGACATTTATAGGTAAAAGGTCTAGCTTATTTACCTGTTTCAGCTAAAAATAAAAAATGAGAACTACTCTAAAAAACTTTAATCTCTAGATCGAGAGAGGATAACAATCAGATGGACATTGATTTTCGCGTAGCTATAGTTTTATTACCATTAGTTGCCGCCGCCAGTTGGGCAGTCTTCAATATTGCACCCGCAGCTATTAAACAGATTCAAGGCTTTTTAGAGAAATAAGCTATAAAATCGCGGTATCTAACTAAAAACCGACTGTGTAACGAACCAGTCGGTTTTTTATGGTGTCTAAGAAGTAACTAACCGTTTGCGGATAGATTCGGCGCGGCGCTTGGCGGTGGTATTGTTTGGCTCAGACTTTAATACTTGCTCGTAAGTTTCCAAAGCCGGAGTTATTAAGTTCTTTTTTTCGTAAGCATGGCCTAAGTTATTTAAAGCAAAAATATAATTAGGGTTTTGCTTCAAAGCTTCTTTGTAGTGACGAATTGCCAAATCGTACTGTTCTTGTGAAAAAGCCGCAAAGCCCAAACCATTGTAAATTGGGGCAATATTTTCTTCTTTTTCTTGTTCGGCGGCTTTAATTGCTTTTTGGAATAAAGCGATCGCCTGGGAGTATAATTTTTTCTCTAAATATATACTGCCCAACTCGTAATACTCTTGAACTGTACCCTTTTCTTTATTAAGTTTTTTTTGCAGTCTTCCTAAAGCATTTTCTGTTTTACGCGTTTTCAACACTTGGCGAAAAACAAATACACCACTGCCTAGCAGCACAATTAGTAAAATTGAAAGATATACAACTGGTAAATTATCCATTGCTCTAATTAAAAAAGTATAGTTTCAGCTTGCGTCTTGTTCCATCTTGCCATCTCTTAATCTAGAAGTGGAATTAGGCAAACCCCAATAACTTACTCTTGCTTCTAGCCAACCTTCTGATACATAATGCGCGATCGCATTATTAACTTGTCTTCTTAAGTCGTCGTACTGTAATCCTTTCGGCATCACTACTGCTAGGGGTTCTGCGCCAATTAAACTAGGTAGTAGTCTATACCGCTCGTCTTGCTGTTTCCAGCCCGTCAAGACGCTGGCATCGCCCGCAAAAGCTACGGCACTGTTGGCTTCTAATAGTAGCTTTGCTTCCCCGTAACTATCAACTCCCACTAACTGCGCTTGGGGTAACAAGTAACGCACGCTGGCAATAGTGCTAGAACCATTAATGACGGCTATTTTACTTTGCACTACATTACCTAATCTTTGGATTGCGGTATCTTTGGTAATTAGCGCCGTACCGTCAAAATAATAAGGCAAGCTAAAGCTAACTAATCTGGCGCGAGACTCGGTAGCAGTATAATTTGCGATCGCAATATCTACTTTATCTTCTAAAACTGCTGCTAGGCGCAAACTATTTTCTGTTGGTTGCAGTTTTACAGCGTCCGGTTTGCCTAGCAAGTCTTGCGCCAAACGCCTGGCAACATCAATTTCTAAGCCTTGCAAATTACCCTGACTATCTCTAAAACCTAGAGGACGTAGGTTATCCTTAACAGCCACCGTCAGATAACCTCGGCTTTTGATTTCTTTAAGTTCGGCGGCGCTACTTGCACCGCAAAAACTCAAAAAAATACAGTAAAAAGCAATCAGAAAGATAACAATCCTCTTGCCTTTTAGCTGCATTATTTAACTTGGCTTGCCATTTCGGCAACTTTGCTAAAACCTGTAGGATCTAACACTGCCATTTGTGCCAGCATTTTGCGATTGATGCCAACATTGGCTTTTTTCAAGTTACCCATCAGTTGGCTGTAGCTAACTCCATGAAGTCTTGCGGCGGCATTGATGCGGACAATCCACAAACGGCGAAAGTCGCGCTTGCGTTTTTTGCGATCGCGATAAGCACTCCGTAGCGCCTTCATTACCTGTTGGTTTGCCGTTCTAAATAGCGTGGAGTGAGAACCGCGAAATCCTTTAGCTAGTTTAAGAATTTTTTTGCGGCGTTTGCGGGCTACATTACCGCGTTTTACCCGTGTCATAGTTTATTTATCCTGAGTTATTTACAAGTACGGCAGCATTGCATGAACGTTTTTAGCGTCGGCTTCGTCTACTACTGCCATTTGGGAAAAGCGACGTTTTTTGTCTGATGATTTGTGTTGAAGCAAGTGGTTTTTGCCAGCTTTACGGCGGACAATTTTACCAGTACCAGTAGCGCGAAAGCGCTTTGCTGCGGCTTTGCGGGTTTTTAGTTTAGGCATATTCAGACTGCAATAAGGACGCAATCTATAATTATAGACAACTTACTACCAATTTTTAAATTTAGTTGCTCATTTCTAGCATTCGTTGCATGGGTTTAAGCGCCGCTAACCGAATTTCCTCAGACATTGTTATTTCTGGAGTGCGGTTTTTCATTGCTAAGTAAAGTTTTTCTAGGGTATTTAACCGCATATAAGGACACTCATTACACGCACAGTTATTTAACGGGGGTGCAGGAATAAATTGCTTGCCAAGAGCGTCTTTTTGCATTTGGTGAATAATCCCCGGTTCGGTGGCGACTATAAAGGCATTTGCGGAGGATTTTTGAGCGTAGTTAAGCAACGCTGTAGTAGAACCAATATAGTCAGCGTGACGCAAGACAATTGACTCGCACTCGGGATGGGCAATTATTTCCGCTTCAGGATGAGCGATTTTTAGTTCTACAAGTTTTCGTTCGGAGAAAGTTTCGTGGACGATACAGCTACCTTGCCACAATAGCAAGTCTCGCCCAGTTTGTTCCATCACGTAACGTCCTAAATTGCGATCGGGGGCAAAAATAATTGGCTGAGTTTCGGGAATTTGCTTGACTATTTGCACGGCGTTGGAACTGGTACAAATAATATCGCTCATCGCCTTAATTTCGGCGGTGCAGTTAATGTAGGAAATAACTAAATGCTCTGGATGGGCGGCTTTAAAAGCGGCAAATTCTTGAGGAGGACAACTATCGGCTAACGAACACCCGGCGGCTAAGTCTGGTAATAATACTAATTTGTTGGGATTGAGAATTTTTGCTGTCTCTGCCATAAAATGCACTCCAGCAAAGACTATTACATCCGCATTTGTACTAGCGGCTTGTCTGGAAAGTCCTAAAGAGTCGCCAATATAGTCTGCAATATCTTGAATATCCGGTTCTTGGTAATAATGAGCCAAAATTACAGCATTAAGCTCTTTTTTAAGGTCAGAAATCGCCGCAAATAAATTTACTGGTAACTCGTTAGCAGGACTTTTTTGAGCAAGGGCAGTTGTAAACACAGGTTTTAAATAGCTCGATCGGTTCTAAGTACAATTATAGTAGTTTTTACCAAAATTAGTTATATTGCTTTTTTCTGTCAAAATAGACTGAGGTTTCCTATCCTAGGGAAAGACAGGCAAGGAAAAACGGATGACTAGCCAGACGCACGAACAAGAGGATAATAATTTCTCTAGCAAATCGATCGTAATTGCGATCGCCGGAGACATACACGATCGCTGGGAAACCGCCGACGAAGTCGCCCTTCAGCTTTTGGGTGTAGATTTGGTATTATTTGTGGGCGATTTTGGCAACGAATCGGTGCAAGTAGTACGAGAAATTGCGGCAGTGAAACTTCCCAAAGCCGCAGTATTTGGCAATCATGACGCATGGTATAGTGCTTCAGATTGGGGTAAACAAAAATGTCCCTACGATCGCCAAAAAGAAGATTGGGTTCAAGACCAGATAGATTTATTAAAAGAAACTCATGTTGGCTACAGCAAGCTTGATTTTCCTGAACTAAAACTTACAGTAGTAGGTAGTCGTCCGTTTAGCTGGGGTGGAGAAGTTTGGAAAAATGCCGAGTTTTACAAAGAAAGATTTGGCGTTACAAGTTTTGCCGATTCTACAGCAAAAATAGTCGCCGCCGCCGAACAAGCGGCTTATGAAACGGTAATATTTCTCGGTCATAATGGCCCAGTGGGTTTAGGAAGTAACGCCGACGATCCTTGTGGGAAAGATTGGCAACCTCTAGGCGGCGATTATGGCGATCCCGATTTGACTGATGCGATCGCCCAAGTTCGTAAAATGGGTAAAACTATCCCCCTAGTTACCTTTGGTCATATGCACCACGATTTAAGGTATACGAAACAGCATTTAAGAAAAACATTTTTAGTTAGTCCCGAAGGAACGATGTATCTAAATGCGGCGCGCGTTCCCCGAATTATTGGAACTCCTCAAGGCAACAGCTTGCGAAATTTCTCTTTAGTGCATTTGCGCTCTGGGGTAGTTACTCAAGCGTCCTTAGTATGGATAGGTAGCGATTTTACAGTAGTTTCCGAAGAAATTATTTACCAGCAACCAAGTCAAGTAGTGCAGCCAACGCAATCTTGAGGTATGATGATTATCTGTCAGTTTTGACCCAAACTGACCTAATTGGAGAGGTGGCAGAGTGGTCGATTGCGTTCGACTTGAAATCGAATGAAGCGAAAGCTTCCGGGAGTTCGAATCTCCCCTTCTCCGTTGTTTGAATTGCTGTTATGTACGGCAAAGTATTAACCGTATTATTTAGTAGACTGTTTGACCAATGGAGCGATCGCTCTATCAGTCATTTCTAAACATTTACTCTCCCGTTTGCAATCGCTTGACTAATTCATTAAAAGGCTGCCAATTATCTTCAGTAGTTATAGATTCCCATATTGATTCTATAACGGGTCTTAGTGGCACTATTTTAGGGTTACTTTGTTTTAACTGTTGGGCTATTTTTTCCATCTCATCAATAGCAAGGTTTGACAAGCTTTGCTGATACAATTTTTGCCACTTTGATAAAAGTTCTACTGGAAGTTCCCCAAAGTTAAATATTAAATCTGCTTGCTCTCTCCAGCTAGGTGTAAACCTTTCCCGCAACTGAGTAAAAAAGTTATGATAACCAATTTGAGTATCTTTTAATATTTGAATTGTTACTTCTAATAAATCATTAGCTTGGGCAAAATCTGGATTTGTAAACCCCAATTTTTTCAGCATCAAATGCTTGTATTCAAGCTGATAGTATTCGTAAAATTCTCCTAATCCGTCTTCCATAGGCTCCCCATTAATAACGGCGGCTAAAGGCTGCTGCAATGCTTCTAAATTTGCCCAACAAACATCTGGTTGATTGCCGTAACTATAGCGCCTGTAATGGTCAAAATAAGCGGCTGTAAATTCCAAATCGTAACTCGGAATAAAAGCATAAGGGCCATAGTCAAAACTTTCGCCCGTAATTGACATATTATCGGTATTTAGTACGCCGTGACAAAAGCCTGCTGCCATCCATTGCGCGGCTAATTTAGCAACTCTAGCAACTAATTGAGCGTAAAAAAGCACGTATTGGTCGGGTTTATTGTGAATATTCGGATAATAATATTCAATTACATGGTCTAATAACTTTTGCGTTAAATCTGGGCGATTGATGTGATGAAGTCGCTCAAAAGTACCAAACCGAATATGCGAATTGCTGAATCTTACCATTACTGATGATCGCGTTGGTGACGGCTCATCGCCCCGCCACAGTTGTTCGCCCGTTTCTACTAAACTAAAAGTGCGCGAAGTCCGCACGCCTGTTTGATGAAGTGCTTCGGTTGCTAATACTTCCCTAACTCCTCCTTTAAGCGTGAGTCTACCATCGCCGCCGCGAGAGTAAGGAGTTTTACCCGATCCTTTCGTGCCAAAATCGTACAATTCCCCATCTGTACCGCGTACTTGTCCGAAAAGGAAGCCTCTACCATCACCCAAATCGGGGTTGTAGTAGCCAAATTGATAGCCGTGATAGCGTAAAGCAAGTAAAGGCTCTTTTTGAAACTTACCAAAAGCTTCTATAAAATCGCTATCGGTGACGTTTTGAGCTTTTAATCCCAACAGGGGTAATACAGAATCGTTGCGAAAACGTAGGATTTGTTCGGGAAATGGCGCCGCTTGAACGGTGTCGTAGTATTCACCGCCCAAGGATTCGATGGCGCTTTCGTAATGAAGGCTGAGTAAGGGATTAGTCATTGTAAATGTTTATTAGAGCAAGTTTTCTAGTTCGTTTAGGAGTAAAGCTTCGGCTTCGGCTTCTGTAAGCTGCTGCACTTGCGATACCGTTGGGTTAATGTTTTCACTACTCTCTTTTGGATCGAAACTAGAGCCTTGGCATAATTTTGTTGCTAAATAATCTCCCAGTTTGGCAATGGTAGGATAATCAAAAGCCAAAGTAGAAGGTAAGGTGCAGTTTAAATTACTTTGCAGTTGGTTTCGTAGCTCTACAGACGTAAGAGAATCTATACCTAAATCGGTAAATCCTTGATGTACATCGAGGGAATGAGGAGAATTTAATCCCAAAATTTTAGCAACAAGCGATCGCACGCAATCAATTATTAGTTCGTGACGAGTAGTTTTATCCGCATTTTCTAATTGTTCTCTCCACAAATGTAGATTATTTCCTTTTCCACATATTTTTTGTTCTCGCAACGGAGATGTGGTTAATTGGCTATAAAAATTAGAATTTTTTTGCCACCACTGCGCCCAATCGATAGGTACTACCCCAACTTGACTAACCTCTTTGTTAAATAGCAATTGCTCTAAAACTTCTATTCCTTGCTGAGGGTTGATTGTTCCCATACCTTTGCTTTGTAACTGCTGCTCTAAATCGTGGTTTGCAGCGAGTCCTAGCCCCCTCCAAGCCCCCCAATTGACGCTTAAGGCAACCTGTCCTTTCTGCTTGCGAGTATGCGCTAAGGCATCTAGAAACCCATTGGCGGCGGCATAATTAGCTTGTCCCGCCGAGCCGAGCAGAGACGCGACAGACGAAAACATGACAAAAAAGTCGAGGGGACAGTTGCGAGTTAAAACGTGCAAATTCCAAGCGCCTTGAACTTTGGGTGCAAGCACTTTCTCGAACCTTTCCCAAGTTTGCTGTTGTAAAATGCCATCATCTAAAATTCCCGCCGCGTGGAAAACTCCGTGTAAGGGCGGTAAGGCTTCTATATCTGTCAGCACTTGAGCAAGCCCAGAAGTATTGGCAACATCGGCTTGGGCGATAATTAGATTTATATCGGCAAATTGAGCTTTTAAGCGCTCTTTTACTTCGCTGGTGGGCTGGTTGCGCCCCAATAACACTAAATGCTTTGCACCTTTGTCAACTAAAAATTTGGCAATAAGTAAACCCAAATCCCCCAAACCACCAGTAATTAGATAAGTTGCATCGTGACGGATAGAGGGTGAATGATGTGCGATCGCAATTTTACCAGTATGCTTGGCTTGCTGCATATACCGAAAAGCATCAACAACTTGCTCTGCGGGAAAGATTTTACAGGGGAGAGGTTTAAGCTTACCTGCTTTAAATGCCTGCATTAATTGGCGCAGCATAGAAGCAATTAAATCGGGCTGCTGTTGAGTTAACTGCAATAAATCGAAGTTAAAGTAGGCGGCGTTGGGTTTTAATTGCTTAACTTGAATTGCTTGCCAAATTCCCAACTTACCAATTTCTACAAACCTCCCGGTATCTGCCAAAACTGAGATACTTTTAGGGATAAATTCACCCGTTAGGCAATTTAAGACAATATCTACACCCTGATTTTGAGTAATTTCCATTACTTCATCGGCAAAATCTAGCGTCCGGGAGTTCATAATATGTTTTATGCCCATAGAGCGTAAATAGTGCCACTTGCTAGGAGATGCGGTAGCAAAAATTTCTGCTCCCCTTGCTTGGGCTAAATGCACCGCCGCCAGCCCTACACCGCCTGTGGCGGCATGAATTAATACTTTTTCGCCCGGCTGAATTTTGGCTAGATAATGCAAGCCGTAGTAAGCAGTTAAAAATGCTCCAGGAATAGTAGAAGCTTCAGTAAAACTTAGGGATGCGGGAATAGGGACAACTAAACGCGCGTCAACGGTAACATATTGACTAAAACTACCAGAAGTCATTGCAAGAATGCGATCGCCTATTTGAAAATTATTTACACCTTCTCCAATTGCAACTATTTTTCCCGCACACTCTAACCCCAAAGCCCCCGCCTCTCCAGGATACAAACCTAAAGCGTTTAATACATCTCGAAAATTTAGCCCCGTTGCTTCAACTTGAATTTCTACTTGTCCAAAGCTAGGTAATGTGCGAGTTACAGGTTGCCATTGCAAATTATCTAAGTTTCCTCGGTGGGAAATAACGAGTTGATTGGAGGTAGGCGAAACTGTTTTTGGTGGGTGGTTAAAGTTGCTTCTAACTAATCTTGCAACCGTCCGATTACCGCCTTTGAAAGCAACTTGAGTTTCGTTTTGCGGATGCCAAATTTCTGCAAATAGCTCGTTTACCTCATTTTGAGACGGAGTTTCGTCTAAATCTATATGGGTACAATTTAATTGTGGATACTCTAAACTAATTACTTTGCCCATTCCCCCCAAGCAAGATTGAGCAATTCCTGATTCTGAAGAAGTTGCACCTCTAGTTACTAATATTAACCGCAGAGATTGAGGGCATTTAGCGGTTACTTCTTGGACTAAGCGCAATGTACTATTACATCCCAGTTTGATTGCTGCTTCTAAGTTGGCAATTGTTTGTTCATTGGGTATATTATCTAAACTCCATAAATTGATTACACCCTTTAAATTCTTACGCTGTCTTCCACGTAAATGTTTTATTAATTGGTGAAAATGCGTTGGCTCGTTAGGGTTTACGTCAAATACCCGGTAATTGGGGTAGTATTCTTCACGAGGACGCACAAAAACACAAAATTGACCTTGTGCTTCTAATAACGTTCCTAACTCCAACCATAATCCGTTTTTATCTGCAAAAATTAGCCAGTTTCCGTAATCCCCTTCCTGAGAACCACGTGTTAGTTGATGTTCTAAAGTTTGCCATTGAACTTCATACAACAAATCTTGCCACGATTGGGTTTTTTCTGGTAGCGTGGTACTAACTTTTTTGGAAACTAAACCATTAACTTCAGCTACTATGTTGCCAATTTCATCGTACAAGTAAACATCGGCGACAATTTCTTGTAAGTCATGGTGGGGGCGGAGTTTGATATAACTCCATAGATTTTTACCTGGCTGACTATAAACGCGCAGACTTGCGAAACCTACAGGTAGATAAGTTTTACCTTCTGGAAGTAGGGCAAATATTACTTGAAAACAAGCATCTAGTAAAACTGGGTGAATTTGATAGGTTGCTAATTCTTGTTTTAAACAAATCAAACCTAGAGCGGATTTAGCTTCTCTCCATAGCTGATTAATTGCTCTAAAGCTTAAGCCGTAGGCAATTCCGCGCTCTTGACATTGCAAGTAATGAGTTTCTACAGCTACTTGGCTAGTAAATTTACTCTGTAATTGAGCAATGTTTATTTGTTTGGGTATATCTGTTTGAGTAACTACAATTTTTCCTGATGCGTGCAGCGTCCAATTTTCGCTATCGGTTTTATCTAGACTGTAGATTGCAAAAGAGTAACCCGTCGCTTCTTGACTAAGGATTAATTGTACAAGTTGGGGAGTAGCCGATAAAGTTAGGGCGCGTTTGATGTCTACATTTTCTAATCTAAAAGCTTGTTTCAATACCTGCGAAGCTGCGGCTAAAGCCATTTCTATATAAGCTGCACCAGGTAAAACAACTTGCTCGTATACACAATGATCTTTCAAAAAGGCGGGTGTATTTGCTGTTAGCACCGATTGAAAGACGATATCTTTTAACGCCGATGGTAGTTTTTGCCCTAGTAAAGGATGGGTAAATGTTGCAGATGTAAAAACGTTGCCGCTAGTAGAGACGTTGCCGCTAGATGTAGAGACGTTGCAGTGCAACGTCTCTACGGTATTTTCGGTTTTTAACGGGGGTTCAATCCAATGGCGTTGTTTTTGAAATGGATAGGTAGGTAATCCCATTTTGCAACACACGTTATCTCGATTAAATCCAAACCAATCTACATCAACACCTTGTTCGTACAACTGTGCCAAACTTGAGAGAATTTGTTGCGCATTGGCGGGATGCAAACTAGGAAGCCAAACCCCGTTATCTATAATCTGCTGCCCCATACCTAGTAATATTGGTTTAGCTCCGCACTCTACAAATACATTGCAACCCGCCTGCTGTAACGTTTTCATTCCGGCGGCAAATTGTACGGGTTGAAGGATATGGTTGCACCAATACTCAGGAGTAGCGAAGTCCTCATTAACAATTTCTCCAGTAATATTAGAAACGATCGCTATCCTTGGCAAGTTATAAGTTATTTCACGCGCAATTTGTTCAAACTCCCCTAAAATTGGTTCCATTAGCGGCGAGTGGAAAGCGCGGGAAACCTTTAAAAAGCTGGTTTCTATCCCCTCAGTTGTTAGCGCTGCCACCACCCTTTTTAACGCCTCTGGAGTGCCAGAAATTACAATATTTTTGTCTCCATTAATAGCTGCGATCGCAATTTCTCTATCATTAGCTATAGCGGCTCGTACTCGTGCTATATCTGCTTTCACTACTACCATTGCACCTGGTGCTAAATTCTGCATTAGCTTTCCCCGTGCAGCAATTAGCTTTAAACCATCTTCTAAACTAAATACTCCTGCAATAGTAGCGGCGACGTACTCTCCTACACTATGCCCCATTAAAATTTCTGGGTTTATTCCCCAAGAGCGCCACAACTTATATAAAGCGTATTCCAGCGCAAAGATTGCTGCTTGGGTATAAGTTGTTTCGTCTATAAGTGGAATTGGCGATTGAGAATAGAGAATTTCGAGTAAAGGCTTTTCTAGATGCGGACGTAAAATGCGATCGCATTTATCTATACTGGCGCGAAAAACTGGTTGAGTTTCGTATAATTCCTTCCCCATTCCCACATACTGCGATCCTTGTCCCGTAAACAAAAACGCTATACGCGGTTTACTAACAACTTTGGTTTTTACATTATTAAGTTGCACAGCTAAATCGCTAATAGAGGAAGCAACAATAGCTGTACGATACTCGAAATGCGATCGCCCGGTACTAGCTGTAAAACAAATATCGGCTAAATTTGCCTCCGGGTAAGAGGCTAAAAATATTTGATAGCGTTTGATTAATGCTTGCAAAGCACTGGGGTTTTTAGCAGAAAGGGGAAGTAAATGTAGAGTGCGTGAAGATGCGGACAAAGTTTCTTTAACCTCCCCAACAATGGGGGAATCAGAGTTGAAGTCCTCCAAAATTGGAGAATTTAGGGGGCTTTCTGCCAAAATTACATGAGCATTTGTCCCGCCAACGCCCAAAGAATTAACACCCGCAATCCGGGGAGATTCCCACTCTTGCAAGCGAGTATTAACGTAAAAAGGACTACTTGCAAAATCAATTTGCGGTGATGGAGTCTTAAAGTGCAAGCTAGGAGGTATTTTTTGATGGTAGATTGCCAAAACAGTTTTCATAAAACCCGCAACCCCCGAAGCTATTTGCAGATGTCCAATATTAGTTTTTACAGATCCAATCGGACAAAAACCCTTATTTTGCGTACTTTCGCGAAACGCTTGGGTTAAGCCGTCAACCTCGATAGGATCGCCCAACACCGTCCCTGTACCGTGCATTTCTACATAGCCAATACTCTCTGCATTTACTCCCGCTTGCGCCATTGCTTGCGCTGCAACTTTTGCTTGTCCATCGCCATTTGGGGCTAAATAACCAACCTTTGCGCCACCATCATTATTGATAGCTGTACCTTTAATTACGGCATAAATTCGGTCAGAATCGGCGATCGCATTTGCTAATTTTTTCAGTACAACTATTCCCACGCCATTACCGAAAACCGTACCTTTAGCTTCCGCATCAAACGCCCGACAATGCCCGTCAGGAGATACAATTGTTCCTTCTTGGTATAAGTAACCGCTCTTTTGGGGTACAGATACCGAAACGCCCCCTGCTAAACTTAGATCGCATTCGCCATTTAGCAAACTTTGGCAAGCCATGTGAATTGCTACTAAGGATGTCGAACAAGCGGTTTGGACGTTAACGCTAGGCCCAGTGAGATTTAGTTTATAAGAAACTCTGGTAGTTAAATAATCTTTATCGTTAGCTACCATCATTTGAAAGCCGCCCATAGAGTCTAGAGTTACAGCTTGCAAATTATCTTGAGAATCTAACTGGTGGCGAGAGGGATAGACGTTATTTAGCAAGTAAGTATTCATTACCGCACCTGCATAAATGCCAATTGCACCTTTGTAAGTTAAGGGATTGCAACCCGCGTCTTCCAAGCTTTCCCAGGCGCATTCTAGCAGCAACCTTTGTTGGGGATCGATTAATTGTGCTTCTTTGGGACTGTAACCAAAAAACTCCGCATCAAATAATTCAACCTCTGCGATCGCAGGTTTGGCTTTAACGTAGTTAGGATTGTTTAATAGTTGAGGATCTACCCCCGATGCTAAAACTTCCTCATCGCTAAAAAACGAAATTGATTCCACGCCATTACATAAGTTTTGCCAAAATTCCGCCACGTTGTTAGCACCCGGAAAGCGGCAAGCCATACCGATTACAGCAATATCACAGGTGTTTGTAGTAATTCGTTTAGCGATCGCGCATTTTTTACTTTGATTACCCAAATAACCCGCCATCGCCTTTACAGTGGCATATTTAAACATATCTGCTACGGTTAATTGCCGTTTAAATTGCGTTTGCAATTTATGTTGAACTTGGAGCAATAGTAAGGAATTTCCCCCTAATTCAAAGAAATTACTCTCACTTCCTACCGCAAAACCCAGCACTTGCTGCCATATTTGGGCAATTTGACTTTCTATCTCTGTCATTGAAGCTTTTACAGGTTTTCTCGTTAAAGACTCCACTTGTTGAATAATTTGGTCAAATTCTCCCGCCTCAAAAAGCTTGCTCAATTGCGGGTGCTGAAGCTTGCCAATTGCAGTTTTGGGGATACTTTCTTTATTAACGGGAATTAAATAACTAGGATTTATGCCAATTTTGGTTAATACAGTTTGGCGAATTAGGCGTAATAACTCTAGTAATTCTTCGCCTTCTAAGTTGCAACTAAAAAATATTGCTAACTTTTCGGTTGTATCAACCTGGACAGCACAGGCGGCGGTGTAAGTAACTTCTACCCCGGTAATAGTTTCAACTACTTGCTCAATTTCATGGCTGTAGTAGTTAGCCCCATTAATGATAATAGTGCCAGTAATTCGTCCGGCGATCGCTAGTTGCCCTTTGCTAATAAATCCCAAATCCCCCGTATTAAACCAACCATTGCTAAAAGCTGTGGCGTTAGCTTGGGGATGATTGTAATAACCAGGAAAAACCACATCGCCTTTTACCTGCAAGCAACCAATTGTATTTTCTGGGAGTATTACACCTTCGCTATCTACAATGCGGATAGCTACCCCCGGAATCGGCGCGCCTAAATCTGCAAAGGTATTAGTGCAACTTCTTATTTCTGCACAACTGCTAGTATCTAACTGATAAAAATTTATAGGGGTTGCTTCTGTTGGTTGATAATAAGTAACCCCAGAGCCTAATTCTGCCATCCCAAAAGCCGGACGAATAGCAGTTTTTTTCAATCCGTATTCAGCTAACTTTGCTAAACAAGCTTGCACCGCGTGACTTGAAATTGCTTCCCCGGCGGTTAATAGAAATTGGACGCAAGATAAATCCCAACTTCTAGCTACAGATTCATTTTGCAGCGCATCATTAATTAAAGTGTAGGCGAAACTAGGCGACCAACTATGAGTAATGCGGTATTTAGCAATTAAATCTAGCCAGTTAAGGGGGTAAGCCAAAACCTCGTTTTTTTGAGCGTAAACGACTTTGCAACCAACTTCCAGACAACGAATGTGCCAGTCAGAAATGCTGCCAATATGGTCGAAAGGCAGCCAATTGAGGATAGTATCGTCGGGTTGATGACTATTAAAAAGATTTGTTCCGCGCGCGCGAGTAATTAAGTTGCGATGAGTCAATTGAATACATTTAGGAATGCCCGTACTCCCAGAAGTTAGACTTATAAAAGCCACATCATCAGGCAAAGCCTTGTAATAGCTAGTATCTGGCTCGTTATTGCTTAACGAAGACGTAATAACATAACTTGCTTCAAAGGGTAAGCTTACTAATTTTTCGCTAGTAATAATTAATGGTTTTGCCAAAAATTCCCAAATATGATGCAGCTTATCTAAAGCCGGATGAATATCTATATAATTTGGCGGTACTTCCATAATTACCGGAATAAACCCACCCAACACGCAACCCCAAAAAGCAGGGATAATATCGCAATTACTTTTTAGCTGCAATATTACTTTGTCGCCTGGTTGCAGATTTAGTTGTTTCAAGCCAAATAAAATTTTTTCGGCTTGCGCGAGTAACTGCGCGTAAGATTGGCTAATTTCTTCACCATTTTCTAGATAAAGAATCTCTCCAGTAGCTTTTTGAGCAGCTTTTAGGAGTAATTCTATTAAAGTAGTAGGCGCGTCCGCTACCACAGGTAAAGTGCCACCATCGCTAAACGCTAATGTTACAGCATTTGGATAACTCTCGATGGGAACACTTGCTAAAGCTTGTTCGTCCACTTCCCCGATAGAATTGCGCGGTAATTTTGACACCAGTACATAAGTTTGCGGCATTAGCGAATCGGGAATAATGCCTTGCAAGTAAGATTGAAGTTGGTTTAATAAGGGAGGAAAGCTAGAAACGATGTAAACAACTAATGACGACACGTTGTTTACTTTGCTTACAAGTACCGCACAGTCCTCAATTAAAAGCTTTTCTAACAGAATATATGCTATTTTTTCCTTAATTTGTTGCAAATACTCCCGATCTCCGCTCATCTACTTACACTCTAGTTTCAAATACACTACTCAAATCTGCACTGAATATATTAGCTGAATTTATCAAAAACTTTTTATAAACCTAAAATTTGTACTCTGTTTATATTTATACTCCTGCTCAATCTTATGCCTTAAAAATTGTTTCTAGTTTAAACTAAAAAGTAATTATTCTAGGCTTTTGAAATAGTTTATTAGTGTACAACTTTTAATAAAATAACTTGACACTACTAATATAAGTTGCTATAAATTTACACTTATATATTACAAATTATTATAGATAAGGATAGAACATAAAAGCTAACTACAGTAGAGATTAAGTTGTCATGGTTTAGCTTTTTATGTTGTTAAAAGAGCAACCATTTTTCAATTAGTAGATTATGAGCAATGCAATTATTGGTTATACTGGTTTCGTTGGCAGTAATTTAATTCGTCAGGCAAAGTATGATGATTTTTATAATTCTCAAAACATTGAATCTATTGCTGGAAAAAGCTTCGATCTTTTAGTTTGTACGGCGGCTCCCGCCGAAAAATGGCTGGCAAATAAACAGCCAACTAAAGACAAAGAAAATTTACAGCGATTAATTAAATATTTACAGCAAGTATCAGCAAAAAAGGTAATTGTCATTTCTACAGTTGATGTCTATTTTCAACCTATTGCAGTAGATGAAGACACCAGCATAAATGCAGAGATTTTACAGGCTTACGGCAAACATCGACTAGAGTTAGAAAGCGCAATTCAAAAACGGTTTGATACTTTAGTTATCCGCTTACCAGGTTTATTCGGTAAAGGATTGAAAAAAAATATAGTTTACGACTTTCTCCACAATAATTTATTAGATAAAATTGATATAAATAGCGTATTTCAGTTTTATAACTTAAAACATTTGTGGCGACATATTTAAGTAGCGTTAGATGGCAACCTAAACTTAGTTAACTTCGCCACTAAGCCTACCAATGTCGCCGAAGTAGCTACTATAGCTTTTGGTTTTGAGTTTACAAACCAAACCCAAAACCCAGCTAAGTACGATATCCGCACTAAACATTATCAGCTTTTTGGTGGCAGGCAGCCAAGATATTTGTACGGCAAAAGTCAAGTGTTATCGGAACTAAAAGAATTTGTAACAGATTTTAAAAATAGCAATTCTGCTATTTTTCCACCTGTCCTACCCGACGAATATTGAGAATATCGCTTAATTTTTTAATTTGGACAAATACTTGCTCTAATTGAGTGCGATCGCGTATTTCTAAACCTAAGTCAATAATTGCAGGTTGTCCATTAGCAGTTTTAACATTAGCATTACGCACGTTGATACTGTAGTCACTCAGGCGAGATAAAATATCTTTGAGTACGCCCACGCGGTCGATTGCTTCAATTTGCACGTCAATAGGATAAGTTTGGGGACGACCCTTGTTTGAGTCTACAGGATTCCAGCTTACCGGAACTAAGCGATCTCCTTCTACACTATCAACGTTTTGACAACCTTGGCGGTGAATAGAAATCCCGCGATTACTGCGCGTTACAACACCAATAATTGCTTCCCCAGGAATGGGACTGCAACAACCCGCCAAATGATACAACAACCCTTCTACCCCAGCAATGGGCGATTCGCTGACTTTTTTGGTAGGTAAAGGACTCCGGGATGCGGTGGTAGGGAGAGTAATAACCTCGTTATTATCAACGTTTTGCTGGACTTTAAACACTTCTCGCCAGCGATTGAGTACCAAGTTTAGAGTTACTTCACCGTAACCTACCGCCGCCAACAAATCCTCTACACTGTGATAATTGCACTTTAAGGCGACTTGCTCCATTGGGTCGGATTTGAGCAAGGCTTCAAAGCCAGTTTTACCCATTTCTTTTTCCAACATATCGCGACCGCGCGCAATATTTTCATCTCGATGCGATCGCTTGTACCATTGTCTAATCCGATTTTTCGCCGCCGATGTCCGGGCAAAATTCAACCAGTCTAAGCTAGGATGGCTGTTTTTTTGGGTAAGAATTTCGACAATATCGCCATTTTTTAACCGCGTATCTAGCGTTACCATCCGCCCATTTACCCGCGCACCACTACAGCGATTTCCTACTTCTGTATGAATCCGGTAAGCAAAATCTACCGTAGTTGCACCAGGACTTAAAGGGATAACATCGCCTTTGGGAGTAAAGACATAAACATCATCCTCAAATAAATTATCTTTGACGCTTTCTAAATACTCTTGGGGGTCTTTAACGTCTTTAAGGTCGTGTTGCCATTCTAATAGCTGTCGCAGCCAGGTAAACTTTTCATCTCCTGGAGCCATTTGCGTATTACTGCTACCTTTTTCCTTATACTTCCAGTGGGCAGCAATTCCATACTCGGCAATGTGGTGCATTTCTATCGTGCGAATTTGCACTTCTAACGGTCGCCCTGTAAGACCTACCACCGCCGTATGTAGCGATTGATAGCGATTTGGTTTCGGTAAGCCTATATAATCCTTAAATCGCCCAGGAATCGGCTTAAATTCATCGTGGACTATAGCTAAAGCTCGATAACATTCCTCGTTACTTTTTACGACAATCCGAATTGCGGCTAAGTCGTAAATTTCGTTAAATTCCTTTTGTTGGCGCTGCATTTTTTGATAAATGCCGTACAGATGCTTGGGACGACCGCTAATATCGCTGTACTCAATTCCTGCTTGGTCTATCCTTGCTTTTAAAACTTCTGTAACTCTAGCAAGTCTATCTTCTCTATCGCCGCGTTTTTCGGCAACCAAGTCTTGAATCTGACGATAAGCTTCTGCTTCTAGGTATTTAAAGGCTAAATCTTCTAATTCCCACTTAAAACGCCCGATCCCCAACCGATGTGCGAGAGGGGCAAAAATATCGCGAGTTTCTTGAGCAATTCGGCGGCGTTTCTCATCCGCTAAGTGTTCTAGAGTCCGCATATTGTGCAAGCGATCGGCAAGCTTGACGACTATTACCCGAATATCTTGCGCCATCGCCAAAAACATGCGGCGAAAATTCTCCGCTTGACTTTCGGTTTTGCTGGAAAAATTAAACTTAGATAACTTAGTAACTCCTTCTACCAATCGGCGGACTTCGGGATTAAACATCTGTTCTAGTTGCTCGATCGTAATATCCGTATCCTCAACTACATCGTGGAGGAAGCCCGCCGCAATCATCGCTCCACCGCCGCCTAAATCGCGCAGCAAACCCGCCACCGCCACCGGATGACAAATATAAGGTTCGCCAGATTTGCGATACTGTCCTTCGTGGAGCTTGTAGGCAAATTCAAAAGCACGGCAAACAATCGCCGCATCGCTAGAATCATTATCTGATGATGTAATTAAACACTTTTGTAACCATTCAGGAATAACACAATCAAAAGAGGCGGTAGGAGCAACGACATTCATAGGGGATCGGGTCGCAATTAATTATTTGGGGTAGAACTATTAAAAAAGGCGATCGCCATTTAGCGACACAAAAAAATTATTGGGTTTGTTAATCGTAGCGCCAATTGTGCCAAAACATAGCCAGGGCAGCAATCAAAAATATTTGTAGAGTAGCAATTGTCTGCTAAACCTCTAAAATCTATTTATCGGGCAAAATTCTTTACATTAATTTTATGATAACTAGCCCAATGTTGCCAGAATATCAACAACATTATCAGCAATTTGTTCAACTACTAGAGCAACTGCGAACTGTTGCACAAAATCGAGCTTTTCAGGAGCTACGCCAAAGCCACCAAACAGCGCAGCAATTTTTTGTTGAGGAAATTTTAACCTTAGAACCCTTAGACAATTATCAAATCCGCTCCTACCAAACCGAAATTAGTAAACAGTTGCAATTAATGGGAATGGATGTAATATTTTTGCAAGCAGCGAAAGCACCAGAAACCGCCGCAAATAGGCAAAAGCAACTACTCGATCGCTTTCCTTCTTTACTTAATTATTGCAACGCCATCCTGCAATTAACGAAAAGCTTGTAAAACATGAATCTACTCAGCATAGAACACCTCAAAGTAGCTTATCCCCAACGCCAATTAACGGAGCCGCCCGACTGGGCAATAAACGATGTATCTTTAACCCTAGAAGCAGGCGATCGCTTAGGCTTAGTAGGAGAATCTGGCTGTGGAAAATCAACGTTAGGTAGAGCCGCCATGCGTTTGTTACCTCCTGCATCGCAAGTTGAAGGAAGGGTCAATTTTAATGGCAAGCCAGTGTTTGAAATGAGTAGCGCCGAAGTGCGGAGGTTTCGCGGGGAAGCGGTAGCGCTAGTGTTTCAAGATCCAATGACAAGGTTAGATCCCTTGATGACTATTGGCAGACATTGCACTGAAACCCTGCAAGCTCACGATCCCAAGCTTTCAGCCAAACAAGCCAAAGATAAAGCAATTTCTACCCTTGAAGCCGTCAGTATACCTGCAAGTCGTTGGAAGCAGTACCCCCACGAGTTTAGCGGCGGAATGAGACAAAGAGTAGCGATCGCTTTAGCATTATTACTTAACCCCAAACTCATTGTTGCCGACGAACCCACCACCAGTTTAGATGTAACTATAGCAGCGCAAATTCTTGACGAATTAACCAGGTTGTGCAACGAGCGGGAAATGGCGTTGCTATTGATATCCCACGATTTGGCGCTAGTAGGAGAGTATTGCGATCGCATTGGCGTAATGTACCAAGGAAAGTTAGTTGAAATAAACGATGCTCAAAGCGTATTGCAAGATCCCCAGCATAAATACACGCGAAGCCTGTTAGACGCTGCCTTACGTCTGCACGCGAACGATACAGCTAAAGTAAATCAAAAAAATGCTGGCGCGCCCCTCCTAAAAACTATTAATTTGCAGCAACATTACACAATTGAGCCAAATTTGATCGAACGATACTTAAGAGTAAAAGAGCAGACAATTAAAGCTGTAGATAATGTCAATTTAGAACTTTATTCTGGGGAAATATTAGGACTTGTGGGGGAATCGGGGTGCGGCAAAAGTACGCTCTCTCGTACCATATTGCAGCTAATTCGCCCTACCGGGGGAAAAGTGCAGTTGCAAAACACCGAACTTACTACTTTATCGCGGCAAGACTTGTTACAGCAACGGCGACAAATGCAAATGGTATTTCAAGATCCCCATGCTTGTTTAAATCCGATGATGACTGTAGGCGAAAATATTGCCGATCCTGTATTAATTCACAAGTTAGAAACTCCAAGCTTTTCTGCCAAACAGCAAGTAATAGAGATGTTGGAAAGAGTAGGTTTACTTCCGGCGGCGGAATATTACGAGCGTTACCCGTCGCAATTGTCGGGAGGGCAACAACAAAGAGTTGCGATCGCAAGAGCCGTAATTACCCACCCCAAACTATTAATTTGCGACGAACCCGTAAGTATGCTCGATGCCAGCATTCAGGCGCAAGTATTAGATTTGATGCTGGACTTGAAAAAGCAATTTAAACTAACATATTTATTTATTACTCATGACTTGTTTGTAGCGCGATTTTTATGCGATCGTATTGCCGTAATGCAAGCTGGGCAAATTGTTGAAATTGGTGCTACTGAAGACATTTTTACTAATCCTCAGCATGAGTATACGCAAACGTTATTAAAAGCTGCTCCTTTACTAGCCAGAAGTGAAACGCGATCGTAAATTAAACCTCGGCTTAACTTACAATCTTGATTTTTCAATAATAGCGGTTCATAGATATGACCTTTTGCAGGGGGTTTGGGGGAGGCAACTCGTCCCCTGATGGGGAGGCAAAAAGCGGTGTAGTTCTGCTTCCCGCTTTGTTGCCGTTGGGTTTGGGGGGCAGACCCCCCAAGTCCTGGTTCTTCTTAGGACAAGCTCTCAACTAAGGAGGAGTTAAAAGAGTAATCGGAACTTCCTCAACTTCAGGTAGCTTTTCTATAGTTAAACGACTAGCAGGTCGTTCCCCCGATAAACGTTTTAGTAATAAAGGTCTAGGATCGTGTAATAGATAAATTAAGCGATCGCCTTCAATCCATTCCTCATTTGCCGAAACTATTTGACCTCGCCCTTCTCTTTCAAGTAATAACGGTATTAATTCCCCGGCTCTAGTTAGCGCTTGTAAGTGTGCCTGTTGAAACTCTAACCCTGGTTCTACTAGCGTTGTATTGCCTAACTTAACTCTGCCATCGCTTAAATAGTCATTCCAAGTTTTGATCGCAAGTTCTGGTAAAAAAGCCTGACTAATTTTTGTCTGATTACTGCCATTATTTATGAGCGGATCGCGGGGAAACACGGCTAAAACTTTAGGTGGATTAAATTCTTCCGCCGCTCTTTGCGCCAACACAAAATTCACCTCGCCATTACTCGTCATTGCGATAAAAGTACCTATCGAACTAAGTCCTGCTTCCTCTAACACCTCTGGATCTAAAGCACTACTTAAGTAAAAGGGTATATTTTCCGCCTCTGCTTGGATGCAAGCCAAGGGATCTGTATCAATAATCGCTACATATTCGCCGCGCTCGATAAATAACCGCGCCACTAATAAGCTCAAAGGATTGCAACCAACAATGACCGCTCCCGTTGCTTCGGTAGAGGCGATTTTCAGCCACTTAGCTACCAGTCCAGCGCTTAACCCCTGACAAAATACAGTCATGATAATGGTGAGAAACACCAAAGCTTTAATAGAGTCGCCCCCATTAATTCCCCGCTCGGTTAATAAAATTGAAAATAAAGAAGCTACCGACGCAGAGACAATACCTCTGGGTGCAACCCAGCATAAAAATAACTTTTGCTGCAAATTCAAGCCGCTATTCCAAGTACACGCCGCAATATTAATTGGACGCACTACAAACATCAGCACCAACACCGTAAACAAGCTACCCCAACCCAAAGCAAATAAACTTGCAATCGATAAATCTGCCGCCAACAAAATAAACAGTACCGAAACGCCAAGAATGGTTAATTGTCCTTTGAAGCGCCGCAATAACCTTTCTTCCGGTATCGAAGACGAACCTAATACGACTCCAGCTACCACCGTAGCCATTAACCCCGACTCGCTGCGAATGAGTTGCGCCAAGGCAAACAAACCCCATAGCCCCGCTAAAACTACTAAGTTTTTTAGTTCGTCTGAGATAAAATGAGCGCGTTTAAACATCAA
>Ga0181464_1000089_pt1 | contig 26629 bp, 24 predicted proteins | sample InSIn2gowninarea_FD_119074 | JGI IMG/M metagenome (GOLD analysis project Ga0181464, IMG submission 119074) | Clean room microbial communities from NASA Spacecraft Assembly Facility at Jet Propulsion Laboratory, Pasadena, California, USA -... ...
AGCGTTCGCCAGATTCATCCCCTCCTCACTCTCCAGCCAAAAAGCGAAAGAGACCCTCAGCAGCTTCAGCAGAAACAGCATCCGTCTCACAGCCACCACTGTACGTCCTCTTAGTCCCACCATCTCCACACCCTACAACCAGCCCTCTATCCCTCCAACATGACCACTCTCACTAACTTCCCGGTATAGACACGCATAACAACAAAATACCACATCCCCGACGCCTCCTCCATCTCTTCAAAACCCTCCGCTCCAACAGATGCCACCACACCTTCAGAACCCAAACAACCAATCGCTCTCCTCGAGTTAAAAACATACGACCCGCTTTCTGGCACAACGCTCAAATACAAAACCGACAAAGCTGCAGAAGTCGGCAGGTTGATCGCTGCAATGGGAACTTTGGGAAGGGAGATGGCTGCATTGCCAGAGTTGAAGCAGGATGTTGCTATGGTTGATGCACCGATCGAGGGAACAGAGACACCGGTGGAAGCTGCAGCACCTGCGCCAACACAACAAACTACGGCGGCCAAGAAAAAGAAGAAGGGCAAGAAGTGATGTTTTTCTATGCTTCACGGGGTCTGGAAAAGGCATCAAACATGGCTTCGATTGCATGTCACACCTGGCAGGAGGGAACATGAATATTACCGAGAAAGGAAGAAGAAACCGAAGAATCTGTCTTTAATACCCTTCTTCGGGAAAAATGGTTACTGTAAAGAATGTACATGAATAAGCGGGCAAAGGTCATTTCATCTGTGTCATGTCGTATGTGTCTTCCCTGTGCTCGTTTTATGCGGCAGCGAGATGGATGTTGTATGTGATGCCAGTACTGAGCAACTACGCAATGTAGCTGTACATGTTGCCCTCCTCGCGCTCCATGTACTCCTTCTCGATGAGCCTGTTTCAACGAATATTGTCAGTAAATCTTTCTTTCCACATCAAGAATCGCGCTTACCTGTCAATGTTCTTCTTGATGTCCTTGACATCCAACACGCCTCTGCTCCTCGTCGCCTTGATGACTTCCGCAATCAATTCCGAGTGGCCAATCGTCTTTCTCGCCTTCATGACTCTGACCACAGCAGCCTGACACTCAAAGTTTCTGTCCTCGGCAACACGTTCGTGCGTCTCTTTGTTCTCCTCCTTCGTCTCCTTGAGTTGCACCTGGTTGATCTTGACACGATAATTGTCGTGCCAGAAGCTTAGGTCGACTGTGAAGGTATCCGTTGGTGAGATCTCTCTGCCTTTGGGGTGCTTTTGCAGAGGTCGGAGTTTTGCACAGGCCAAGGACTGGAGAGTTCGATTTACTTCTGCCTCTGGAAGTCCTGACTCTGACTTGATAAAGTCGTAGGTCAGATGTTCAGACGGCTCGACGTTGTTGAAAAGCAACAAAATGATGGCTTGGAAGGATGAAACCACCAACTCTTTTGTGCCCTTGGAGAACTTGGCTTTCATCTGACAGTGGGCGAGCGAGTGTTTCCAGTCAAGCTTACGGCCGCTATGCTTAGACTTGTAGTGGCGTTCATACTCGTCGATGGCTGCCTGGATGTCTGCAGGGATCATGACAGGAACAGCCGGGTAGGTTGGCCATGCTGCTGCCGAGAGTACGTTCACATTGAGATCAATCTTTGGTCTCTCTTCCCGTTCTTCCATCCGCGATTTGTACGAAGACATTTCCTCACGAGCGAGTTCGACGTCCTTGAACATTTGCTCCAGGTTGTGCGTGAATTCTGCACCGCACTCGGTCTTTAGACGGGCGAGCATACTTCGCTCGGCATCTGCACTGGCTGACCGACCCATGAGTAAACGACGTGCAAGATCCTTCTTGTAGAATGCTTCAAACACAGCCTTGCCATGAACGAATCTGAACAAGTCCAAAACCTGGTCTAATTGTGCATTGACTTCACTGTCTTCATCCATGGCCTCGTTGTCATCAGGCTCTTCCTTTCCGGCATTGTCCCGAGCGTGTAGAGTAAGGTCCGTCGGAATGGCTTTGGCACCTCCACGTAACAATTGATCAACATACTTGGCAATCATCTCTCCTGTCTTGGAATTATCTGTACCATGTGTCGCAGCAGATTTCTTGGTCTTGTTGATAAAAGTCTCGAAAGATTCGCGCAAAGCATGTCCAAGCTCCTCGTCACGGTGGAAGGAGGTGCGCCAGATGTTGTCCAGACGGGTCTTGAGTGATAATAGGCGTACAACCATCTGTGCATCGTTCTTGTCGTCGAATACAATCTGTGTACCAGTGTCATCAACCCAGCGCTCGAATGCAGGTCGGATCTTTGAGCCAAGTCGACGTCTTTGCAGCAATGAGTGTAGTTGTTCCAAGTCCTTAACAGCATAGTCGTCCAGAAGATCTGCAACACTATCCTGGTTCGTCAGATAGTCAACCTTGTTCTCGATGATGTGTTCTTCCAGCAAAGCCAACAGATCCCGTCGAGTACTTTGGTCCAAGCCGAAGAATTCACAACGATCAATCTCCTTTGTCATGAAATTGATAGCGTTATTGACATATTCAGGAAGTGACTGCTCGGAACTCTTCTCATCGGCCCATCGCACGACGTATCGTTGAGCAAAGGCGAGCATGCGAGGTTCGAACGAGGTAGAGTAGGTAGCGAGGTCGTGGAACATGGAGATGGCTTGTCTGAGATGACTTCGTTCCAGATCCTTTCCTTCTCTGTCGGCAGAGATTAAGTCGCAGGCTCCGTCGATAATGCTGGGTTTTAGGGTGGCGTCTTCGAAGATGTTGTCACGGAAGATTTTGATGGTAACGTCCTGCAGAGAACCTCTAGAAGTCTGGAGAAGATATGAACGATCCATGTAGTAGAAGATGCATCGAATGGTGTGCATTTGCTGGTTCCAGGTATTCCAAGCATCGAGAACGTCATCCAGGACCTGAACATTGGACTGTCTTTGCTTGGACAGTAACGATGTCTTCATAGTTCCCCTCACATATTGCTTGCACCTGTTGCTCAGTTTACTGTAGACATCGTCTGCTCTTTTCTGACGACACAAGTTCTCAACGCCGCGGTATAGTTCTTCCATGGAGAAGTTGACAGGAGCTTGTGTAAAGATGACGTTCAAGGCCTGGTCCAGCTGTGCCCATGTTTCTTCAAAGTACTTGTTTGCATCCCAAGCTGGTTGTGGCTTTAACGTCTTGACTACGAGTTTTGTGGAGCCATTTTTTGGTGTAAAGCCCCTGTTGAGCTTGCCGGAAAGGCGGCGGTTTGTGTTGATAGACGGCGGATTGGCAGTGGCGAGCTTGGTGGAGAACGAGTACATTTCTGACTGCATTTGGGGTGGTTGTGTTTTGGGTTTCTTGCGGTTGAGCGAGGAGTCAACGGAGGCTGATTGGGAAGCACCAGCTGAGGCTTGTGCAGAGAACAGATTCTGGATGGATGACTTTCGAGCGAGTAAAGGTGGTGGCTGTGAGACGGATGCTGTTTCTGCTGAAGCTGCTGAGGGTCTCTTTCGCTTTTTGGCTGGAGAGTGAGGAGGGGATGAATCTGGCGAACGCTCTCCAACCGGCAAGGATGAATTCGATGGTCGCATCGGAACGAGAAGTGCGAGTGTCGTAGTTGTGAGATGCGCCAGCTTCCTAGACTGTTTAGACTCCGCTCGGCGATAAGCTTCCATGACGCGCGCCTTGAAGCTCCGCCTGTCCTAAGTGTCCTTGCCGTTCCGTCGTCCCGCCTTCCGATGATATGCCGATGTCAGGGTCGCCCTTGATCACAACGATATCAAGCCGTGAACATACCATTGTGAGCTATCAAGACAACAAAACTCTGTTGTTCTTGAATCTTCTACAATACCATGATTTTTTCAAGTAGCAAGTCTAACATGTGATAAAAATTCTGCAAACAATTCCACCTTAACAACCTCAAGTTTGTTTTACAACTCCTCTTCGCTCCCCAGGATATCCCATCCGACCAGAGTCCACAATTCAGCTTCAAAAGAATCCGTTCTCTTTTCCAGATCATTCATCTGCACAACTTCGACCGCTTGGGGTGCCTCTCCCAATGCTCTCGGCAATCTGAGCACATCTTGACTTGCGTTTGGACCTCGAGTCTCTGGACCAAAAATATGATCGACCAATGTGCGTTGAAGTCGTAGCCGTGCTGCACCAGCCAAAGGCATGTTGCAAAAACCAGTCACAGCTGTGCGCAAACTGTCAAGCAATAGAGGTGCTGACGTAAGTACAACTCTCATCTCCGTCTGCCTGACAGGATCCAGCAATTTGTCGTCCGGAAGTGGCAGATTTTGTATTTCGTGCTCGATGTTGTCATTTTGCGGTCCATCCAGCAAGAGCTCATGTGCTGCTTCTCCTAGCCTGTGAAGCAGATGATAAACCGCACCATCGAGTATTTGTGCGTGCGAGGTGCACGTCCGAGCCGAGTCTTGCAAATTGTCAATCAACCCCTTCGCGAGTTGTGATAGAGCTTGCATAGCTAGCGTCTCTTGATCAGGTCGTTTGGACTTGACTTGAAAAGCAGCACTTTCTTCAATACTGGTAAAGAGTGTATCGAAGAAGCAGATACACGCATGTACAACATGGCTGGCATGTGTGTCGTTGTTCTCCAGAGCATCCATACGTTTGAGGCCATTGAAGACACTGATACAACTTCTAGCAACGGCAACGACAGATTTGCTGGCTGTGTCTGCTACGTGGACCATGCATGGCAGAGATTCGATGATCAGGCCCAACGCTTCCATGGCTTGGACAAGATTATAAGCCAGCTCGTTGGAGTCAGTGCTCCACATGCGGCCTCTGCAAAGTGTCTCCACACGGTGAATATGGCGCATGGCCTTGATAACTGCAAGCTGTCAGCGCTGAATCTGGTATATCGCATGAGAGACAATGACCTGGATCAACATCGACAGCAGGACCGAATTCTGCTATGGCGACAGTGCCCGCTTTCATCTTCTTGATTGTCTCAGGTTCTTCTTGTTCAGCTGACTTGCGTTTGCGACCAGGCTTCGACTGAGCCAAAAGTTTGGTGACCTGAGCTTGCAGTGCATCGTTCTCTTTCTGAAGGATGAATCTGGCATCTCGTTCCTTCTCGATTACACGATACAAGTCGTCGTACTGCTTTTGCCAGAATGTAGAAGAATTCAAATGTCGGACCGTCTGGCCATCGCGATGACTGGTTCCAATGCAGTCGCGGAGATTCTGGATATGTTCTGGCACAACGTCAGATCGGATTTACTGCTGGAGAGAGCCTCGGTAGTGACCTTGTATGGTTAAGTGTTTCGGTTTCGATTTGACCAGAGCAAGGGCAGACGAAAGGTGCAGCGGCTGTGGTAGCGACATTCTGACCGGAAGCGACACTTGAAGAATTTGAGTAGCATGAAATAGACCAGAGTGCGAGAAAGAAGAAGCAAAGAGGGGTATCAAAAAGAAATCAAGGAAGATTGTGGCCGGCGAGGAACCTCTAATGGAAGGAGCATTCGGTCACTTCCTCCTCTGTCCCATGCTTCAAGATAGACCTACCTCAACGCAGCTACCGTCACACAAGCGAAACATCAGACGTCGTAGTCCTCTTGTTTCCTAAGAAGTCATGAGACTGCCCTGTCATTCCTTCTCAATTGATGAGGCAGCATCTCGAACAAGAACTAATGTTTAATTAGGATTATTCAATTCATCGTTCAGATCTATCCAACTGTTCTCGGCCCATATGGACCAAGATTTGCATCCGATCAGCGACTTCCTTATAATATGAAGGGACCTTGCATGTTGTTCAACGACCCTCCCTGTGTAGTGAAAGACATAACGCGTGGAGCTACGAAAATGCACAATACCATGAGGAAACAGAAAGATGTCCACTGAGAAGCAACAATCTATCGGCTCTCGATGGACATACCTCCTCTCCATCTGTGCCTTTTTATAATGTGCAGTTTGCTTGTGGCAGCAGGCGGAGTACGGTGGAAGTTACATACTGTAGTGAACAGGAAGCACAGAAGGAGAAACACAACTGACAGCGAGAAGTTGCATAATTTCCAGGTTATTGATAAGAAGGAAGCTTTGACCATGGCGGATCTTTTCCGCGCTTTTCAACGTCCCGAACACCTTGATCTTCGGGTTGCAACCTTGACCAGACGCGATTGTCGCGCTTACCATTCACTATGACCACACCAGCGGTGGTTCGTGACAATTTTGTCTATAACGACGCTTTCTTCGCCCAGGTCGACGACAACAAGCGACACCCTCGCGCCTCTGTCGCCGAACTGACCTCCCTGCTACGACCCGAGACCAGCTCTGCTCCACCACCCAAAGACCAAGTCGGCCACTGGTACCAAGCACAACTCTTGCACTATGGACTGCCACCCAGCAAAGACAAGAACACGGCAAAAGTCCGACTTCTTCAGGCCATCAACGCCAATACCCTTTCTGTACCCGACCATGTCACCAAGCTTGAGAAGGACATGAAGAAGGAGTTTAATGCTGCTACAAGAAAGGCAAAAGCTGCTGAAAAGACTGCTACTGCTCCGCCAAAGGGCAAGAAGAGAACCCACGAAGAGGCCACAACAAACACAAAGATCACCTTGACCGTTGGCGGAGTCTCTATCACTGTTGACCAGCAGACCGCTGCCTCGATCACTTCTGCTGTAGCTGGAGCTGCCAATCCTGCCGCCAAGAAGGCCAAAGTTTCCAAAGAGAAAGATGCTCCCGCAAAAACACAGAAAATCAAGGATGCTGCAGCCGGAGTCAACCTCAACAAGTCCGCCACAGACAGCAAGACCACTAAAGCCAAACCCTCGTCCACTACCGAGAAGTCGACAAAGACTCAACCCAAGGAACCTGAGTCGAAATCGCTGGAGAAACCTGCGCAGACCAAAACAAAGACTGCTCCCAAAGATTCCTCCACTGTGGTCAAACCAAAAGCAGAACCCAAGGCCAAGAAACAAACAGAGGAGAAACTCCGTCCACCACCAGCACGCACAAAACAGACTGCCCGTAGAAGCAAACCCTTCAACCCCTTGCCATCTGACAGACCACTTGGAGATCATCCTCAGCACACACATAACCACACTCCTAGCACTTGGGATAGTCTCCCACATATCAAATCGGTGTCTGACAGGGACATCAACGGTACCTACCTTCTGCATTTGCGATCGCACTCTCCCGACAACGTGCCTCGGTTCAATGGACCGCCTCGTATCTCTGTTCACCACGATATCTACACAAACAAGCTCTGGGGACACTTTACCATTGGTCCAAAGACTGGTGTGATTCGTGTCAATGACTTCTATCTTGACGCTTCACGCGTCTGCAATTTCAACTGGCGCGCTCGCGACATGGGTAGTGGACAGCTGCGATTTGGACGTGGTTGTGAAGGTTTGATGGAGCTCGGTATCCATGGCCTTGACAGAGGCACATTCTATCGCTTGTTCGATGGCCTTGATGTGGATTTTGGTGTTAGCAGTATCACAAGAGACACTCAGATGGATTGGCCTGACTGGATGGATCAGTGGGAAGGGTACGTGAAGGAGGCCTACAGCTCCAGACAGCCGATCGAAGATGAGGCCACTAAACCTCGCTTCCGCACGAAGCAGACAGCCCGTAAGAAATAGGTCCATGAAGTTTGTGTCACATCGAAGACCACACTCTTGGCTACTGGGATCATTTTCCACAATCATCTCAGCATTGACGCCCAGGTCTGGAGCTAAGAAACAGTCCATGTGAACCAATGATAAGGTTTGTGTTATTCTCGGCTCTCTCTGCTTCAAACTTGCGATCCAACTGGTTCTTCATAAGGACGGCAACGACACTGATCGAAGAATATTCAGTAAGTCTAGGAGTATACCTCAATTGCACAACACCTCGAATCAAGGAATATCTTCCTAAGATGTTGGATCCAGAAAACAAGACGACACATGGGATGATCTGTGTTCCTCAGAAAGATAGACTCGCCATGAAAAGATGACTCGAGTAGACATATTCATAACTTGTTTTCTCTTACGTCAAGTGATGTTTGCATATGTTAACAAATCCCTTGGTGCTTTCGTAATAGGGTCTTGTCTCTACAGCATCCAACCACGCATGCGCTTGATATTGAACCCAATGTGGAGTGGATGTGGAGTACCAAGGTAAAGTTGATGATATGCGTTGACCGTTGGAACTTGGCAGTTGATAGCGGGCGGTAGTGACTGGTGACGTTCGAGGCACGGACGATTTGATCGGCGGTGGTTTCGCGAGCTCTCAGGCTTCAGCTCTTGCGGAGGTTGGCGGGCCTGCGTCTTGCCTTGTCTCAGCGCGTCTTCTGCTGCACGACAAGTCGCCCTGTGTCTCCTTCTGCGCACTCTCATCACGCATCCGCGCCGCATACCCGACCATGTCGCTTTTCGGAGAGTCACCACCCCCGACGCCGTCCGCGCGCCAGAACAAGTCGTCGCTGTTCGACGACGACGATCAACCTGCCGCTCGCAGCACCTCAGCCAACTCGGGCTTGTTCGCCGAAACCAACGATGCAGACGACGGTCAATCGCCTTGGGACTTCCCTGCTCCCAAGAAGCACAACAGTACTCGTCAAAGAGGAGACTTGATCAAGACACTGCTGCCGCCTAGCGACGTGCCCGAGTCCTATGTCAACTTCTTCGATGCCTTGTTGTCGCAGAGTACTGCTCAGGGCGGCGTTACCCTGCGCCAGATCAAGAGTCTGTTGTCAGAAAGTAGCATTGGACATCCTGAGCAGTCCAAGATTCTCGAAATCATCAGCGCCGCCGATGCCGACGACTCACGTGTTCTGGGTCGCGGCGAGGTCAATGTCGTTCTGGCTCTGATCGGGTTGGCACAGGAGGGTGAAGAGCTTGGTTTGGATGCCGTCGATGAGCGTAGAAGACAGTTGCCTGTACCTCACCTGCCTTCTTTGACCGCTCCTCCCAAGCAAGAGCAGAAGCCTCCCCGAACACCCACGGGTCCCCAAGCCGATTCTGGTGCTACACAATCTCAGAGCATGGAAACTCCTGGCTTTGGCTTTGGTGACGACCCTTGGGCAAGCCCTTCTTTGCACAAGAACCACAATCATGAATCCGCTGCTCCTGCCTCGTACGCTCAAGCAGCTGCTCCCTCGTACCCAAATGGCAGCGTCAATGGTCGCGCAGAACCTCCTCACGTCCGAACGACCAGCAACTTCACTACGACCTCCGCCGCCGATAAGACCGAGTCGCCTACTACCGAGCCTTCCTCGTTCGAGCCATCACGACCTACGACAGCTGAGAGTGGCTGGGGCGGTTATTCTGCATCCAATGACGGATTCAATACTGCTCCTGGAAATGAAGGCTTTGGTGAACCCCAAAGCGACAACAACCAAATATCGGGCAGCGTGAGAAGACCAGTCGGAGTGTCCAGATCCAGTGGCGCAACAGGTCCTGAAGAGCTCATCACTGTCAACGTACTTGAAGAGAAAGAAGGCATGTTCTTGTTCCAACATCGCAACTACGAGGTCTCCAGTATCAGAAGGAATAGCCGCGTCATTCGTCGTTATAGTGATTTTGTCTGGTTGCTGGACTGCTTGCATAAAAAGTTCCCGTTCAGGCAGCTTCCTCTCTTACCGCCCAAGCGTGTCGCCAGTAAGTTATACCAGAGTTTTGTGAGACGTCAGAACTGACAACCATGTAGTCAACGGCAAGCATATAGCTGCAGACAACCTGTTCATTGAAAAACGAAGGAGGGGTCTGGCACGCTTCGCAAACGCACTCGTCCGCCACCCTGTCTTGAGTCAAGATCAGCTCGTCATCATGTTCTTGACTGTCCCTACGGTAGACGTTCGGCCCCTACTCTCGATACTGATTGAACAACACTAACTGTTTCCAGGAACTTGCTGTATGGCGAAAGCAGGCCTCCATCTCTGTGCAAGAAGAATTCACCGGCAAGCCCCTGCCACCAGGTCTCGAGGATTCACTTCCCCAAAACCTTTCTGACCTGTTCGACACTGTGCGAAATGGAGTGCGCCGCTCGACTGAGGTTTATATCAACATGTGTGGCATGGTCGAGCGACTTATTAAGCGTAACGAGGGCCTTGCGAGCGAATACACCCGCCTTTCTATGGCTCTTGGTACGCTGACTGAATGCTCCGCCGACACTTACGCCATCGACACAAACGAGGTCGAGCTGTTGAACGGAGGTCTCAATGGCACAGCTAAACATCTCTCCACCAACCAGACTCTGCTAGAGGATGAGGCTAGAGCCTGGGATCTGGGTGTTTTGGAGGACCTCAAGCGCCAGCGTGATGCTCTGGTCAGCATGCGGGACATGTTTGACCGTCGTGATCGCTACGCACGCGACAACATCCCCCAACTGGAACGCCGTATCGCTGCAAACGAGAGCAAGCTGTCTGCTATCCGCTCACGACACGAGTCTCAGATCAAACCTGGTGAGGCCGAGAAGGTTGAGAGCGCGATTGTCAAGGTATGTCTTTCTCACCCGAGGTATCTTGCTTCTTTACTGACCAGGAGCAGGATAAGCAATCGATCGTCGATCAACATGCTCGAGGTGTTTTCATCAAGGAGTGTGTTCGTGATGAGATTGTCAACTTCCAGACCTCTCAATACCATGTCAGCAGGATGCACCAAGAATGGTCACAAGAGCGTGTCAAGTATGCCGAGCTGGGTGCAGAGAATTGGAGATCGTTGAGCGAGGAGCTCGAGGCTATGCCTCTTGGTGATTGAGAAGCATCTGACAAGCTTCTGTAATCATATATTCCTACACTGTAATATTTGCTTTTATCATTGTTTAGCATAAAAATGCGTCACTCGGACATTTCCTTACAAGCGCCCCGGTCGCTCCTTCCTGCTAGGCGGAAGTTCTCAGTATCCACGTGGCACAACGTGTTGTAGTCGACTCTCAGTTGGTTGTCAACTCACAAATCTTTGTATGGGTTCATTCTTCCCTGCATGTTGAATACAACTCCTCTCGTTACTTTCAATCAGCTGTCACCGTCACCGTCACTTTTCTGCGCTGGCTAATACCTTCTTTGACTGTACCTACCTTGTAACAAGAATTTACAACAATCAATACCCGCTACCGTCTTCCTCTCCGACTTGAGTGACGACAATCCAGGGACAAAGGCCAGAGATCGTGGGCCTCCTTACTCGTACCAACATGCCCGGCGCAAAGAACCTCAAGAGAACTCATGCGACCGAACCTGAAGATATTGTCACACCCCCGATGAAGAAATCAAAGTCGACCAAGGCCCGTAAGTCCAACGATCTCTTCATACTCTTCCATACCCTTGCCCTAGCCATCATGGTATAACCGTTTTACCGAGGTCTCCTTGGCAAGATGTAGATGCAGGCGTTGTCTTATCTTATCGACGGTCTCGGATCAGGGCTCATCGGGCGTCGGCATCGACGTCGGCGTCATTGTGTGTCGCTGCCTTCGCTGTTGATCAACTTTCCTTTGTATCTTCACCATCATTTGTCGCGCAATCAACATAGTTGTCTAATTCAGCCTGCCGCTGCCCGTTTCCATTCGAACACATACCACTCGCTTCTTGAATCACAGCCAGCTGACACAGTGCGACCATGCCTCCAGCATACACCGCCGCTCAAAAGACGGCCATCCAGAGTTTCGTCGACTTCACCAGCACAGACCGAACAACAGCAGCAAAAGTCTTGCGTCAACATGGATGGAATGTGCAAGTGGCAACAAACGCGTAGGTCAAAAGATTTCATTGCGATTTTCCAAGATGTGTGGTCGTAAGAGGGAGAAGTCTACGAGGGTTTGCGTACGCCGGTCCAAGCTCACGGTCGACTCGACGATGAGGTATCTCGTCACTGCTATGTCCTGTATGGGGCTGCGCGTGAACGGCCACCCAGAAGTGACATGAAAGAACCTTGTTTCTTGTCATCAACTCTCCCTCTTACGCGACCCTACATTTACCTCCAACATGTCCTATACCAATCCCAACCAGCGTTATTACACTGTTGACCTCCCCGTCAGATACTTCCAATCAGGCTCCACCAGCAGCGGTAGCACTGCCAACAAGGGCACACTCAACAAGCTCTTTGACAAGTACCGCGAGGATGTAGCCGGCGAGCCCGACGAGGTCAACATCGAAGGCACCATGCAACTCCTCAACGACATTGATGTCAGTCCCGATGATGTTGGTGCTCTGATCTTCTCAGAGATGGTCAAATCACCCTCGCTCGGAAGACTCACGCGCACCGAATTCGTTGACAGCCTTGCTACTCTTGGGTAAGCTTGCTACAATGCGCAAAGCCTAGGTCACATCTAACAATACCGCGCAGTGTCAACGACATCAACAAGATGCGCGAAATGGTTCAGCAGAGACGTGCCAACCTCGACGATCCCGCATTCCGTCCCACATTCAAGTCAATCTACAAGCACACATTCATCCTCGCTCGTCAACCTGGCCAGAAGGCTGTCGCTCTCGAGAACGCCACCGAATACTGGCGCCTGCTTTTGACCAGCCCCTCTCTCCAGTGGTCAACACCCAACACGCCTTGGCTTGACTGGTGGATTGAGTTCCTCACCGAGAAGTACAAGAAGAGTGTCAACAAGGACATGTGGGACCAGACTCTGGTGTTCGCCGAGAAGACTCTTGTCGATGAGGCACTTAGCTTCTGGAGCGAGGACTCTGCCTGGCCTGGTGTCATTGACGAGTTTGTCGAGTACGTCAAGACGGACAAGCGTGGAGGTCAGGGCGTCGGCGATGCTATGGAGGTTGAGTGAAGGAGATGGTGTCGCACAGAAAGTACATGGAACACCACCAAAACATCAACGACATTGCGGCCGATGGCACGCGACACATTGAGGAATTAGGGAAACTCAAGGACAGGAGAAAGTGAAGAGTCGCGGCTTCAGGAGAGGAAGAAAGACGGGCTTCGTGACGCAGAGTCACTAGGAGAGAATGGCTTGCAAGCATAGCATAACGGCAGCATTAGAGAACAACAAAGCATAACCAAGAGTGGTATGGAGACTTCCAAAATCACGTCACAGGGTGAAACATGTAAAATTGGTCGGCTTGTCACGGCGAAGCAAAGGCCGAGATTAATTGCCCGAGATTTGTTGACGGCAGGGTCTGAAGTGTGGGGGCAGCCGGCGCTGACGGTGGCCGTGAGCCGGCGGTGATCATTTTTTGTTTTCTGTCGCTCCTTCCCTTTGTTGCACGCGATTGTAAGATCGATAACTTTCCAATGGCCGACAGCAAGCTGGAGCCCTTTCCTCCATTGAGCCCACCCAAAGGGGCGTCCAACACCCATGGCGGCCCCGTTACAATGACCAAGCCCCGGCCCCGGCGCAAGTCTAGCAGTCTTGGAGGAGAGCTTCGAGGTGACACTGGAGCTTCTGCTCTTGCTACTTTGTCTTTGCTGCCCCAGGTATCATGCACTCGACAACAAGTCTCTTTGCGACATGGACGATTGGACTGACACGCTCCTGACAGCGCACATCTACACCGACACACGACAAAGCTACAAGGACATCCAAGCGTCGCAAAGCACGCAGCCTTCTCAAACGTTATGTCCGCGTCTCTCTTCGACACACCTGGCTCAATCCCTTGATCCTCGTGCTCCTGATTCTGGCCCTCTACGCTGTCAACCCCTCTACCTCGAACCCTTTCTACTACTGCATCTTCCTCGCATACCCCCTAGACACTCCTGCTGGTAAACCAATCCAATATGGCAAGGGCCAAGCCGATTTTGCTTTTGTCGCCTTCTACACCATTGTTTTGAGCTTCACCCGCGAGTTCCTCATGCAGCGCATGATTCGTCCCCTTGCCATCCGTCTAGGCATTACCAGAAAGGCAAAGCAAGCAAGATTCATGGAGCAATTCTACACTGCCATCTACTTTGCCGTTTTCGGTCCCTTTGGCTTGTACGTCATGCGCCGCTCGCCAGTCTGGTACTTCAACACGGATGCTATGTTCGAAGGCTTCCCTCACCGCAGCCACGAAGCTGTCTTCAAGGCTTACTATCTGCTGCAAGCAAGTTACTGGACACAACAGGCCATTGTCCTATTGCTTATGCTGGAGAAGCCCAGAAAGGACTTCAAAGAGCTTGTTTTGCATCACGTTGTTACTGTGGCCTTGATCTGGTTGAGCTACCGCTTCCATTTTACCTATATGGGTATCGCCGTCTACATCACCATGGACATTTCCGATTTCTTCCTCGCTGTAAGCATTTTTCTGCAGATCATGAGACGAGGACGTCACTAATCGGATTTACAGACCTCCAAGTGCCTCAACTACCTCGATTCACCCATCACTGGCCCATACTTTGGTCTCTTCATCGGCGTATGGTTCTACCTCCGCCACTATCTCAACTTGCACATTCTCTGGGCAACCTTGACCAGCTTCCGTACAGTCGGCCCTTACGAACTCAACTGGGAAACTCAACAATACAAATGTTGGATCTCTCAAATCATCACCTTTTCCCTGCTCTTCGCTCTGCAAGCCGTCAACGTCTTCTGGTTTGTCTTGATTTTGAGAATTGCTTACAGATTCCTCAGAAGCTCTGTTGCCAAGGACGAGAGAAGTGACGATGAAGAGGACGACGAGGAAATTATTGAAGAGCAAGAGAAGGACAAGATCAGGCAGAGCATCCCTAGTGTGGAATTAAATGGCGAGAAATTGGTTGGAGCTACTGGTAGGGATGCTACTCCTGAGGGATTGAAGCGTAGAGGATAAATCTTCTTCTTCTCCCGTTGCACAAAGACTTCATTGCGCTACATGAACGATTACATGACGCTTGTCTGCTATGCATTTCAGAGCCAGGCCTACTTCCGGCCTCTGCTTTTTCTACATTTAGCATCATCCACTCATAAAGGGACAAGAACAAAGCATATCTCCAGGCCTTCCATCTACCATCGCTACCAAATTCGACTCGAAACAGCCTAGTGTGACTTGGTATGTATCTCTCAACGCATACGATCACATCAGGAATTTGTAGAGCGGGAATCTAGCTCTGTACACTTGACAAAGTACATCCGACATTTCTACCTTGCGCTGCTCTTGGGGTTGCTATTATTGAGGTTTAACAAGATCCGACCGGAAGTTGTCGAGATCTCCATACATCTATATCGCTATACATACGGTCGGAGTATCTTCCAGGTAGTCTTGTAGGATGAGCGGGGTTAGATGAAGTATAGAGTTAGGGGGGTTTTTTTTAGTAAGAAAGGAGAGTCAAACAGTATAAGCATGACCATGACAGAATATTAACAAGAAGTAGCATTGAGGGTAGCAGATCTAGCATCAGAGTACTAGTCTATGGAGGGGCAATCAGAATAACTGCATCTAATCAAGTGGTTACCAACTCTTTAGTATTGCTTCAAGATTGGTCACTGTTTTCTAGACTTGCTGGTGTCGAGAGTACGGATACAACAAAGTCAGTCGTCCAGAGCCATGAGCGATTACGGGTCAGCCATTCGTGACTTTGCTATGGCTTGGTCAGGGAAAAAGTGGACGATCTCTGCAAGACTACGATAGAACATAAATGAGAAGCGGCATTGAGGCAGCAGATCATCCAGTATCAAAGTAGTATGCCTGTGGAGTGGATGAACAGAAGAGGCAGGCCGTAATTCAAACATTGTCTCAATTCTTGTAATTTCATATTTTATTCCTGGCAGCGCTGCCTATAGTACCTCCCAATGAATCATTACCCTCGGTCGTTAAATCCTAGAACCATCATCATGGCTCTCGGCTTCTCGTACATGTACACTCCCCCTCTAGTCCCGCTGAATGCATAGCCATGAAATTGATGAAGAAATAAAGACACAGGTCGAAGCGAATGACGAAGAAGGGTATCAAAACTCCCAGTAGACTCCTAGTAGAATATGTCCGTGGGGAAAGATGTACAGAAAATGCCGGTAGCTGAGAATGGAATACCAATTATCCGTTTCTCGGGTCCTGCTCGGCCATATCGAAGTGAAAGCACTGCATGCGCCATATAGTGCTGTGAATGTTGTCGTAATACAAAAGGCTGAAGCCAAGGGTTCATGTAGAAATTGCTAGTCGAGCAGACATAACAAAGTTGCTGATTAAACGACTCATGACTTTTCTTGTGGCTTTTGTTGGTAGTACTCGTTGTCCGATGTTGAGGCCAGGGTGTCACCCTCCCAAGACTCGTCGACTGGGCTCCTTGCACCAACTGAAGGGCTTCTGCTGGATGATGCTACCGAGGACGAAGAGCCGATGGTCCACTCATCACCACTGTCCATGCCGAAGTTGGCTGGATGGAAGTCGTCATCAGCCAGGTCGGTGAGACCATAAGCATAGCCCTCTCTAGCCTCTCCGATTTCGACGTAGTCGTAATCCCAGCGGAACATCTTGCCAGGCTGCAATCTCGGCAGGAACTTGCCCTTGGCGATGTAGTAGGCACCAGCAGAAAGCAAGCTGCCACCGACAAGATCGACAGCGTAGTGGTGAGAAAGGTACATGGTAGACCACCAAAGCCAGCCAGTGTAGATGATGAACAAGGGACGAAGCTTGGGGAAGGTGTGGCTCATGAACAAGGCTTCAATGGTGGCACATCCAGAGTGTAGCGAGGGGAAAGCACCAAAGACCATGGGCGAGGCGGTGAAGGTGGAAGTGTACAGATCAATGCCGAAAAGCTTGTCGATTGCGGCCAGACCGGCGGGAGAGCCTTGCATGGAATAGTTGGCAGGAGCAAGACCGTACATGTTCTCGTACCATGGAGGCGAGCAGGGGAAAAATAGCTGGATCATGACACCGGTCAAATTCATGTAACCAAAGGCTCTTGCAAAAGTGGGAGTAGTTCCAGGGGGACCGAAGAGGAACATGAGACCAGAGCAGACGAAGGGAGCACCGAAATGGGTGATGCCGTAAGGCAACCAGGCGAGGACATCGAGAACGACGGCCTTGTGGGCGGATAGGATGTTGCTCAAGTTTGCGCCGTAGAGGATGTTCTCAAGGGCAGGCAGTACGCGAACCCAGATCGGAGGTCTGTATTTGCCGTCGATGAATCTGGCAAAGTAGCGTTAGCGTTGGCTGACGAGGAAAGAAGAAACAGGGAAAGTGTGAGAAGAATTGGGGAGAGATGGCACGTACTGGCAGGAGAAGAAGAAGACGAGCCATGCGGCAATTGGCAAAAATGGCAGGAAGAATTGGCGAGTGATGGGCAACAGCAGCGACAGCATCAACAGCGTGGCCACGGCAGTCTTGACCATGGGACCGGGCGATTGGATAACGCAGAGGGCGAAGATGCCGACAATGGCAAGGAAGATATATTGGGCATCGTAGACAGACCATTGATGCTGGCGGAGAGAGCGTAGTGTGTCTTTTGGGTTGAAGCTGGTCTGCAGGGCCGAGATGGACGACGAGGGCGTTTGTCTGCTTCGGATCTTTGAGCGTGTGCTGCGGAACTTGCGACGCAGGCGGTGTGGGAGGATGGCGGGTAGAGATGGAAGGAACTTGTTGCGCGTGAAGAAGCGTTGCGTCGACTCGCCGTCGTCGGCGCCCCCCAGGGCAAAGTATTTGCTGGTGCTCATGTGTGCAAGTCCTGGAAAGTACGGATGAGGAATGCGCGGCTGGATGGAGATACAGGAGCAGGCAGAACGGAAGCCGGGCACCAGTCGAGTCGAGTCGCGAAACAATGTCGAGACGGAGAGAGAAAAGTCACAGGCTCACGACCCAGGTGCTTAGGCCTACTACACTAGGATGCTCGGCCAGTTATGAAGTAACCATCGACTTTGGCTCTTTGGCGCCCTCGTCTCTCGGCAAGCGGCGCAACCGCTGCGCGACCGAATCCCGTCTCCGTCCTAATTTCCAATTCTCACCCTATCATTCCACCGCAAACATCAATGCTCGCCCCAGGTCGCGTGCACTCATCCGCCCCAACCTCATCAACCGACACTTCTCTGCTCCAATTCACTCTGTCCATCTCTATAGAACCATCTCTGTCTGTTCCACAGTAAACTCAACATAGCTACCTACCCTGACCGGCTGCTCTCGGAAGCTGGCCTAGCCGTCATCAGAACTTTGCCCAAGCCCTGCTACCAAGCCTCGCTCGTCATGCCAACAACCAGATGCATCAACCAACATCAATCATGTGCAGACAAACTCACCGGGGCTCATCAAGCATCCGTCCTTCGCTCCTCCAATCCTACCGTATTCCTGCCGTATAATCCTCCTTTCTCATTAAGCTGATGCCTGAAATCCAAAGATCGCCAGTAATCATTTCTCAAGCGTCGTTGATCGCAAACAGATAGCATTCGCGGTTAAAAACAACGACCCTCGACTCGTGAAATAGGTACTACCACTCAAAAGCTGTAGCTATCTCTGTTCACAGCCACCGTTTCTCGACGATCCCACAGCGACAAGAGGCAACTTTTAGACGTATCCGTTTCTTATCGCAGGCTTCCCTTGGCTACAATCTTCTGCGTCCTCGTTTCACAATTAAGGCTGCATCCTGCAACCAGGGTCACAATCGATAAACACTCCATTTGTCTGTTGGTGCTTGGTATTTTGCGTCCATTTGGTTCATGCACGCTCACGCGACGAAACGCTTTTGTTTATGCTCCTTGTTCTCTCCCTTGAGCACAAACCAATTTTCTGTCACCGGCTTCTTCTCTCACCGTCTAGACGCCCGACCAAAAATCTCTGCTTCCTAACTGCCGTTTAGAGCCATTTGCGGTGAGAGAAAAAACATGCTCGCGACCAGACCCTTGGTGGCACGGGAAGGCTCGTCGGCCGAGTTCGAGGTCCGTCCTTTTGGTTTTGATGGTTCGGAGCTTCGGAAAGCAATTTTGCTCTCCTTCTTGCCGAGATTAATTATGCAGAAACTTTGGAGTCTTTGTGCAACGAAGCCTCTCAAAATCTTCTTTGAGAAAAGACGAAAAGAAGATGGAGAAAAAAGATGCAGGTACTTGCAGATCAAACACTGGTTCTTTCGCGTGACACCGCATTTCAACCCCCTTGCATACCCCAGTGCTTTCTGCAAAACATCCAACCCGTGTGGAGGTTGAGCACGGAGAGAGCATCTCCCGTGTTGTTGTTCCCCCCTTAGGGGGTTCTCGTTGACTCGGTGACCACTGACCACTGTCGTTGAACACTGGTGATCTCTCGCCATTGACAGATTCAAAAGCACAGATCGTGGTTTCTTGATTCGGGATTCTGCAGTTGGCAGAACCGGTGACCAGTGTCTGTTCCATCAAAATTATCTGGACTGTTCTGGCAAGATGGAACAAACGGCCTTTGGCAATATCACAGGTGAAAGGTGAGCGAGGCCCGTGTGGATAAGAGTATATGGCAGGTAAAATGTAAAATTCATGGGTGTTGAAAAAAACACCATAGGATCGTCTGTAAAAGAAGAAGAGAATTGGAAAAAAGTCCACTGCTGCTGCTGCTGCTGCTGGAGGCATCGAAATCCTGCTCTGTTGCTCGCTCTGTGCCGTAATCATCAAAACATCCAAAAACTCCATCTAAAAAGATCCAAGGTACATGTAAACCTCTGTTCTCAATCGCTCTTCAAAGTCATAATCCATCGCTTTTCCTTCAATCCCCATGCCTGTATTCTGCACATAAGATCCTTGAGTTCATGTCCATCCGAATGCTGTAGTCGTTAAAAGTCATTTATGTTGTCTCGCTTCATTGACAAGTTCTGTGTCCATCATCATGAACTTCATGGCCTCAATGGCTCTCGAGCCATGCATCCAGGCTGGCATTGAATAGCGAGTCGCCAGGACCGCCGTACATGCTAGGGTTGAACTCGAGCATATCTTCCGAGCCCATGAACGCGCTCTCAGCAGCATGAGTTGCATTTGGTGAGAAATCGTCCTTCTCGTCGACGCTGTGGCTTGAAGATGTTGCTGCAGGCGACAAACATTCGTCCTCTTCAATGATGATGGGTTTGCAGTCGACAGAGGAGAAGCTGAATGTGTTTTCGCTTGAGCCAAAGGGTTGACTCGGGCATTGAGAGCTTGGTGGAGGACTGTGAGGGAGCTGAGGAGGAGATGAAGCTGCTACCTTGATGTCTACTTGGGGTAGAGAGCTAAGGTCGGTGGCAGTGTATTTATACTCCTTCTTCGGTGAAGTGTTGCCAGTTGAGAAAGGCGACGTAGGAGGTGTGTAATGGGACAACTCTGCAACTGGGTACTTGCCCTCTTGTTGTTGGTAATCGGCAAAGTCCTCGGTATCGAATTCGTCGTTAGCGTTGGCTGCAGGTGTGCTGGGATAGCTGGCTTCGCTGGCCGAAGAGCTTGCATAGGCAGTGAACTGTGAATTTCTGCGTGCGTTGATCTCCCTCTGGTGGGCGGCTCTCTCGAGTCGCTCAGAAATGTCGTAGGTGTTCTTGCGAGGACGACCACGTCTGACCTGAGAACGCTCGAAGCCTGGAAGGGCACCGTCACAGACACCACGTTGACGGTGGCGTGTGAGAGCATCTTGTCTTGCGAAGCCGTTGCCGCAAGGGCACTTATGAGGCTTGTCACCACTGTGAATCTTTGCGTGACGCTTCAGATCGTGCTGTCTAACGAAGCACTTGCCGCAGTGGTTGCACTTGAATTGGCGATCGCCAAGATGGGTCTGGACGTGGGCGCGGATGTTCTCCTTGCGGCCAAACTTCTTGTTGCATCCATCGAAGAGACAAGTCCACTTCCCGTCGCAGTGATCCTGAGGGCTGATGTAGCGTTGAACTTCCTGAGGCGAGATGCCAGTGTCCTCGATGCTAGCGTCAATGTCGAGAGTCTGCAGCATAGCCTCACGAGGAGAAACTGCTGACCGTTGAGGGGAATCTGTGTAGTAGCTCATGTTGGAAGCAGCTTCACTAGGGAGCATCATTGAGTCATGAGCGTAAGTTGCGTGGCTGGGAGCAGGCGAAAGAGCTTCGTAAACAGTAGGCATGGGGTTGAACTTGCCGTCCATGGGAGAGCGCATGGGTGAGCTGGGATCGACCATGGATGATGTGTACGAGGGTGTACATGAGTAGTCACCAGCAAAGGACTCTGCGTAGACGGAGCTGTTGTCTTGGTAGGGTTCCTGGACTTGGACAACGGGAACATTGGCGTATTGGACTGGCATTGGCGAGATTCCAGGGTGCATGGGGGAGACTGAAACCGAGTTTGGCATAGGCGAGACGTCTAGAAGAGGTCCTTCAGGATGGCCAGACATAGATTGCTGGTAGTTGGAGCAAGGAGTTGTTGGCCGTGTGGCAACAATGATGGGAGTGTTGGGCATTTGAGGTTGCGATTGAGAAAGTGGTGTTTGAGGAACATAACCATATGTGCGGTAAACAGTCTGGATATGTTGTTCAAGGTTCAGGATGGCTTGCTTTGCTTGCTCTGCAGAAGCAATGTCCTGTTCCATGAAGGCTGGTCTGAAAAAGTGCTGTTGGTTAGGGTCCATGTGGTATAGTCCCGGCTGGTATGGTCTGTGCTGCTGCGTTTCTTGCACGGAATGCTGTGATGATGGTCGTTGTTGGTTAGTTGGCATACTTACCTCCTGTCGTGAAAGGAGAGTCATGCCCTGGTCGATACTCAGTCCGCGGCGGTGGCCAGAGGGACGTTGTCTTGACGAGGCAGACATGTGTGTGTTGATCATCGGGACCTCGAGCGAGTTCTGTCTTCTGTGTAGTTGACGTCGTCGTTGGATGCTCGAGGTTGGGTTGTGTGTTGACAGCATTTTGGTGGTGAAAGATTGAGTCCGGATGGGGTTAGTTGTCGAATTGGTCGAGGATAAGTTAATATCTCGGTATTCCGGATCTGTGAAGGCATTGGATTAGTACATGGATGTTATACAGTTGGCAAGAAGCAAGCAATGCATACCTCACGCAGTGCAAGCCGCGTCCGCCGGGCGGAAGAGTGTCTTAGAGTCTGATCAGGCGCGTCGCACTAGAGCGAAGCTTGGTAGAGTGGTATATGGGGCCCAACGGCCTTGTGGATGGATGGTTTGGAGGTGTTTATCTCGCAAAGGAGACTGAAATTGGATCTCGCAGATAGATGATATCTACAGGCTTTTGGAGGGGAGGAGTATACAGGAATGAAATGCGGACGGGCTTGAGGCCTTCTAATGAGGCCTTTGCTTACATGGGGAGCGTCTCTGGCGCTGGTTGCTAGGTGAAGCAGGACCATCTGTTGACGTTGCTGCGCAACGTGCAACGCCATGCACCATGACGAGCCGAAATCTTGGTTTCGTCCCGCTCCTTTTTGGGGCCGCTGTCGTTCTCTCCACCATGAGCCGAAGGCGGTGAGCTGCATCGAGATCGCAGATGATCAGATAAGATCTTCACGTCCTCTAGCATGTGAAAGCGGTCCCAGAATTTGTCGCTGCTCAGTTGACGCTTTCCAAACTTGAGGTCGCATCGACTCTCTCGCAACCACCAAATATGAAGGTACGCTCTCCGTGGTCAAGAGAAGACCCCTGAGCTGACTCTTCAAGATCCTGGACGCTGGTACCGAAGTCCTCGATGACTACGATGTCCTCAAGTTCATTCGCGACAAGCGCGCTCAAATCAAGGCCGAAAAGGACCAAGCAAAAGAAGAAGGTCGACCCAATACACACAGGCCCGCCAACTTCATGAAGTCATTACAAAAGGTATGCTAATTCCGAGTCGCAATTTATCGCTTCTCGTGCTCATACATAACCAGCACGAAGAACATCTCAGCGACAAGGACCGCCCTTTCTTGAACAACCCTAAGTACGACAATGACTCGCAATACCTGAACAAGTTGATGCAAACTCTGGGTCCGAGAGTGCATCTGACAAAATCCGAATACTTGATTCTCGCCAACCAACGCCCTTACAGACGCGCCCACCTTGCCGCCATGATCGAAGATGCCGATACCCGCTTCACTCCGGAAGAGCAAAATTTCATTAGAGATACTGTGGCCGAGATCCTGGGTTTCCCAGAGGAAGATGGCCCCAACTTGGACGCCAAACCTGTCGAAATCAAAGGCTGAAGAGATATGCCTCGTCAACACAAGAGAAAATCAGACCAAGAGACCCAGTGACATTCTGAGACAGTCCAATTCTACGGCTGCTCCGTTGCTTGTCAGAGATTGGCGCGACACGCTACACTCTGCCCAATGAAGGCTGCGCGAATGGGAACCGGTCGAAGATTGAAGATTCTGAGGACGACGAGAACATGTGGTATAAGACACCACGCAACACGCGGAACAAGATATCGCATGGACCAGGCCAGCAGGAGTCTAGAAGCTCGATCTGACGCGGCAGTCGATCACAGATCGCGACTAGGTCTTGTCCTCGAGCCGCCGATTTATGTAGATCTATGTAGATGCGTGCCCGCCGTCATTTTCGCAGGCCGCAGTTGTCAACATTGCACAAAGGACGCGATTGCTCCGTCTTCTAGCAGCACTCTAGTCTCTAGCCTCGAACAAGCCGTTCAGCTCTTGTTTGTTCCCAGTTTTTTCTGCCGAGGTTTAAGAAAACCCGGCAGCTATCGGGGTTGTCGGTCTTTCAGCTCACTTTTTCGACGCCATGTCAACAGCCATTTGTACGCTATCGCCGTTGCGATAAGCAACCACCTAACCTTCTGTCGCATCCAACGCAATGCAGGCAGAAAAAAAAAAGACTTGTCATACCAGTGTAGACAAAAAAAGACTTGATTATGTACAACAGCGATTCCCAACCTACTAACACTCAACTCCCCATCCGCCGAGCGGATCAGGTTTTGTTGTATTTGTTGCTCTAGCCTTCTGCAGTCTCCTGACTCTGTTCGTCATTGCACCGATACTTACAGGCCCAATGATTGTGCAGAGCAGAATTGCCCAGGTGGCTACGAGAAAAATATCTGAACTGCCGCCCCCTTCCACGGTGCCAAACACACCATTGCTTTCTGCTAGTGAAGAGATCAGAAACCCGATTTCGCCTCGCGCTACCATGGCACTTCCTAGCATCAGAGACGGGTATAGCGATTGTGGTTTAGGCAGCTTGCGAGGTGCTTGTCTCTTGCGTTTGGAATTTGCAGAAGGCGTCTGCTGCTGTTCGCTTTTCGACCCGACTGTGGTTTCACTGGATGTAGTTGTCTCGGTGGGTCGCTGACCTTCGGGCAATTGAACTTTGGCTGGTGTGCTTGTGAAACGGAGGAGCACAAGACCGCAGGCCAACTTGCCCAGCATCATGAGGATGGTATAGACGATCCCTCGCCAAACTATGGCACCGCGGAACATTTGAGTGATGGGAATGGAGAAGCCAATTGATGCCTATCGATCTGTTAGTGTGTAGGACTACGATAAGGGTCAACATGATACATACGAAGAAGAATGGCTTGAGTATAGAGTTCACGGCCGGTGCATACATGTGTTCGTAAATCACTGCGCCCTTCAATCTATCATGCGTCTGTGAGGCAGGTTGTCCAATTACTGTTTCTTTAGTCGTAGGAGGCGAGACATCAGACGAAGGTCCTGAAAATGTGACTTGACTTGCAGCCGAAGCAGAGGCCTTCTTCCCTTTGTGAGTCTTCTTCACTATCGTAGGACTCGGGCGTTGTTCTTGTAGCGTCGTGCTGACAAGAGCATCCCACCAATTGATGACGGCTCCAGCAATGTAAGCTGCAAACAGATTGGATGTGCCAGCATAAGTCGATCCAGTGATAAGTCCCAACAGGACCAAGGTGTGACATACAAAAGCTGCAACCGGTGTACAAGCCCATTTACGAAATCTCGACGGCTCCTTCTCCCTGTACCCGGTACTCGCGATTCCTGAAAACAGATGTTTTGTGATCGGCTTCACAATCGCCCAGCAAATAGCAGGCACAACGACAGCAAAGGCGATGGATACGAACACAGGCCTAACCACCGTCACAGCTGAGAATGAATCGGCAGATCGTCCAAGGTTCGATATAACTTGGACCATAACAAGTCCCGCCACGTCATCCAGCATCGCGGCACTAGACAAGATGACACCTAGTCTGCTCTTGTCCAGACCGCTAGTGCTAAGAATGGTAAATGTCGTACCCAAGGAAGTGGAGCACAACGCAGCTCCAGCAGCGAAAGCCTGGACAGGTGTAGCTCCTAGCAGGCCCATCAATACAAATGACATGCCAATGGGCAATGTGATGCCTATGAGAGCCACAAGTCCAGAGAGATAAATGTTAGACCGCATAGATGCGAACGAGGTCGACAAACCACCTCGAAGAAGTATCAGTAACCACACGCAGAACCATCAGACCTAGGAACTACTCACCTTCATAGACTATAAGAATTAATCCAAGATACCCTAGTTGCATTACTGTATCTTGCACCTCCTGGGACAGCCAATTCGCACCTGGCGTGCCCCATGCCACTCCAATAAATATCTGACCCACAAGGCCACAGTAGATGACGTTGTCGAGAACCCAGTTGATGCCATTTAGGACGAGCAGGAACGATGCCTGGATCAATATGGTGACAATCCCAGGTTCGTGGTAGGAAAGCGCGGCCAACGGCATGGCTGCCGAGACAGAGATTCGGTGCAGATACGACAACGATTCGAGCGCCACTAGCGAAGTCTTACACTCATATAATGATAGTCATCAGAGAACATTGGACTGGTGTTTTGTGCAGAAGTAATGGTCACTGTCCTCGTGGAGCATGGTCTGGGCACGTCAACGCTCATCTCACTTGGCGTGATCAGGGCTGCTTCTTGGGCAGCGCAAGGGTTTTTTTTCCTTCAATTCTTCTCAGGCAAAGAGACGAGTTAAGCGTGCGAGAGACAGCAATGAGCACATGGGAGTGTGTGATGAATTGCGTGACTGATATTTAAGTAGTAAAAAAGCGATGTAGGTCTCCAGTTGACCGCCATATTACCTTGCCATAAAGACATGACCTACCTATCATGATCATGCCTAGAAGACACATAAACGAACATGTCATTTCGCTCAAAGATATCCCAGGGCACGCCCAGTAAGTCATCAAAATAAAAATTGATAACGATCATATCTTGCCCAGTAGAACACACCAGATCCGATTGCTCCTTCCATCCAATTTCTTCATCACCCACTTTATCCTTCAAACCACGTCCCTGTCCTCGATTTCCGCAATCTCGTCTTGATTCAAGTTCTTTCGCTTGTTCAGACTGCCTCTTCTGAAGAAATCTTTGATGGCATCTGCCTTTGACGTTTCGCCATTGTTGCTAGAGTGCAAGGACCAATTACTATGAGTACTTGATCTGCGGCGATTGTGTTCTTCCAAAGCTAGAAAACTTTCTGTTAGATGAATGTCTCTGCTACTGCAGAAATAACGCCCTCACGCAAGACTGCAAAGAGCTGTGGAGGAACGAAGCTAAGAGAGAAGAATGAGGAACATACCGTCGTACTCTTCATTGCTCGAAGCTTTCTTCAACTCTTCCTTGATTTCTTCTGGCGGGACTATGGTGGTTCAAAACTTCAGTCAGTCTGGAGCTTTAGAGAGACCATGGGGCAGTTTGTAAGTTGACTGGAAACGATCGGAATGTAAGAGACGCACTCATGTTTCCTGCGCCCCCACGACCTATCGAAACCCGATGTGGTGGAGATACAATCGGTTGCTCTCCACTACTCCTCCTGCCGGATGCCATAGCTTGCTGTTGTTGGTATTGTCTTTTCGCTATCTCCAAAAGCAACCTGCGTAAATGGTTATGGCAGTCTGACTTCTGCCACCTTACGGGCGCGTAATTACGAGATGTCGTCGAACGACGATCGGATTATCTATATGGAAGGTCTTGCTGGCATATCATCTACC
>Ga0181464_1000090_pt1 | contig 26536 bp, 22 predicted proteins | sample InSIn2gowninarea_FD_119074 | JGI IMG/M metagenome (GOLD analysis project Ga0181464, IMG submission 119074) | Clean room microbial communities from NASA Spacecraft Assembly Facility at Jet Propulsion Laboratory, Pasadena, California, USA -... ...
GCACGCTCGACTAGTAAGGACCCTTTAGGGGGCTCGACCAAAAGCCCCCCCCACCCAATAAGTAAACCCAAGAGGTGCTCGACCATTTTTTGACTTATTTGAGGGGCAAATAAGTAAATTGAATGCGCAAGCAGGCTCGACTGGCCGCCATCACCTTTAGGTGCTCGACTGATAAGGCCGCCATCGAGAGGATGCGCAAGCAGGCTCGACTGATAAGGCCGCCATCACCTTTAGGTGCTCGACCAAAAGCCCCCCCACCCAATAAGTAAATTGAAGAGGATGCGTAAGCAGGCTCGACTGTTAAGGCCGCCATCACCTTTAGGTGCTCGACCATAAGGACCGGTAGGGGCTCGACTGTTAAGGCCGCCATCGATTTATCGCTCGACCATAAGGTCCGGCAGGGGCTCGACTGGCCGCCATCGATTTATCGCTCGACCAAAAGGGCCGCCATCGCCGCCATCGCCGCCATCGAGAGGAGAGGAGAGGATGCTTGAAGATTGAAGAATCAAGGCCTGAACCTGACTTAACTCCTTCACTTGGCTGAGCTCCTGAACCTGGTACTCAAGGGTGGGTGACTACTAGTGGGTAACCTGCTTTCTGACTACTGGTTGCCCAACCAACTGCTGTTGAAACTCTCATACCAATAGTAGGAAAAGAAGCTCAGATAGTGGCTCTCCGGTACCTCTGATCTCTCCCTCTCTCACTCACTCACTCAACTCCTCACTCTGCATCACCGGAACATGAAATTACCACATGGATTTCATATTCACTTATATAATAGTAGATGATCTGCTAGTAAAGAGATGCGGTTGCGGTAGTGACAATGTGTGGTGTGTGATGGAAGAATGAAATGATATGAAGGAAAGATTCTCTGCTCAATCAAGGGGAATGCTCAATCAAGGGGAATCAATGGAGAGACTACCCCAACCAATCTTATCTTACTACCCGAATCCAAATGACTAAAAAACCTTATATAGCCTAGACAATTCTATTAATGGACGATCTACGCGTTGAATCTGTATTAACTAACATCAGTGAAAAATAGAGATCGAAAGCTAGTAGCCTGGATTGAATCTGTTTCATAACCGGTAGTAGCATTTCCTGGCCCACTAGTGGCAGAAGTAGAGCCAGTATATCCAGAAGTCGATCCAGCACTAGAAGCAGCAGCGGATCCACCAGCTTTTGTATTTGACCGAGTGAAAGCATTGGTAGCAGGGCTGGTTTCCCTTCTAAGTAAGGTTCCATATTCAGTTGACCGAGATGATGATCTTGACCCGAGACCAGTATTTCTTCCTTGCACTAGGAAGCGCAAGCCCCTCCGGGTCCTTAAGATTGATATCGAGCTTAAGGTTCATCCCCAGATCCAAAGCTAGTAGTTCCATATCCCATTGAATAACCAGGTAACCGGGTGGACAAAGTAGCATATTATTAAGTAGTAGAGTCCCTAGTGGCAGAGTAAGACCTAGCAGCAGATGCGGATCCATAAGGACTTCCTATTCCATATCTAGGTGCATATCCAGATACAGATGCATATATAGATCCATTAATGAGAGATCCCGTTCCGGCAGAATCATATCTGGTTTACCGAGTCAAAGCAACAAGCTTTTGACCTTGAAGCAGATCTAAATAAGGATCGAGTTTACCTTTACCTAGAGTAGCAGCACCAATTGAAAAGTAAGCATCCTTGCCTGTGCCAGTACCAGCTTCCTTCCCTTTGCACCATGGTTCCATATGCACTTGATCCAAAGCCAATCGATGAAGATATAGCTCCATAGTCAGCCTCAGTAGAGCCAGTTTACCACCCAGGTGAACGGAACCCTACCTGGATAACACAGAAACCAACATGCTATCAAATTCATTTACTATGGGAGCTATGGGATGGGAGCACATGTTCTCTACCTAGCAACTGAGTCTTGAAAAGCGCTTCACGTCCACTACTCTCCCCTTATCGCACTCCTTGCTAAGCTCATTCGCGCCATAATGCAGACCGACCTAGGCTACCGGCTTATTACCTACAGTCTTTGTCTACCCTCGGTGTTGCGTTCTTGATGGCCCCAGGGTGTTGCGTGGGTCCGTCTGGAGTGTCGCGTTTATAAATGATATGGTGGGCGCTTTTTTCCCACTTTTTTACCATCCTATGCTAAGACTGGCACATTCACAGGTGCTGGGTTTCAATCTCTATCTGGGACCGGAAATGGGACCGGGTCAATCGCTTATGGGTAAACGTGTGCTGCTGGGAGCTTCGGTGAAAATCCCTCTGCCCTCGCTGATGAGTCAACTTCAATGGGTTATGGGTCAACTTCAACCGGATCTCCATATAGATATGTTACCGGGGACTCTTCAACTGGTGGATTCGCTGCTTAAACTCGGTTTCAATTTATATCTCCATAAAGGTGCGCTCCATAAGGGTCCATCCGGAAAGTTGCTGCGTTATCATTATTTCACCTTCGCCCAGTGCTCCATTCACCTGATTATTTAGTTGAACCCGGCCCTGATCAGATTGGCTCACCCGTTTTAGGATATTGACAAGGCATACTGCAGCTATGACTGGGGCATACGGTCAGCAGTCGACAGGAACATACAACAGGGACAGAAGACAGTAGCGGAAACAGGCAGCAAAGGTAGGTAGCAAGGCGGTTATGCAGGGGGTGGATAGAAAGAAAGAAAGGAGGTTTAAGCGTGGTGACAGCAAAAAAGACGGTTGCAGGCATAACATGATTGATTAATCCGTGCCCTATCCTATACCGCGGAGAGACATTGCTCACTGGATCATTGGGATCACTGAACAAACTACATTATTGGTACGCAGAGTACACGGGATCGGTACATGGATTGAGGAGACAACACACAGGTCACCGATCAAAGAACCAGGCACAGGTCCCACGAAATCGATAACTTCCTCCTCCCCTGGAGAGCCCGAGAATAGTGGATAGTGCGCACTAGAAACCCCTGGGTAATGGCCCATCGCTCAATAGCCCTGAGAGCTTTCCACCACATGGATATAGAGATCTTAACGCGCTGCTTCGATCATTACCAATAAGGCCTTATTACATAACACGTTCTGGCATGGTGTACTCCATTGTCTATTCCTCTGCCTATGGATGTCTTTTGCCTACGTTTGCATAGGTGGAATCTCGATCTCAATCTCGAATTGGATAGGGAACTGAAGCTTGCTCTTCTGCTATTGGATTTGGATCTGTAACTAGTTATGCTAGCTTTCGTGCTTCTGAGTAAATGCATCTTTTCGATTGTAGCATGTCTTTCGTAGCGATTCCTGCCGGACCTATGTGTAGATTGAATTGTGTAGCGATTTGTGCGCTTTTTCGTAATGATTTGTGCATGCTTCGTAGCCCCTATTTAGAAAGCAATCAAGAAACTCATCCCTTATAAAAGACAGCAATGGGATAGCATTCTCACGTTGTTCAAATCTACGGGGATATTCTCACTCGAATCCTTCTAAAAGAAAGCTATGAATAGCCTGTTTGAATCCTCGTGTGTTCACCCCGATCACATCACTTCCAAGCCACATTTCCCCAAAGAAGATTTCTAATTCAGTGGATAAGGCGGGGTCACCGCAACACTTCACTCTCGAAAGGGATTGGCATTACCCCCAGAACTTCATAGATTCTAATTATCCGAATGGGAGCAACTAATGAATCATCATCGTGCGCCCGATTTCACTCATGCTTCGTTCAACCCCTTGCCCTTCGGGGGATTGGGGCGGGCTTCACACCGGTACCCCGCTACCTAACTTACTCCTTACAGGGTAAATAGGTAAACCCTCCAATACCTCTGATTCAAACAGGCTTGTTTGAACTGAGAGCACACATTCTAATATCAGGCAGGCTTATTCAAACATGGTGAGAATGAGCATACCATATGGAGTGGAGGCGGGGTTCACATCGCAACCATATCACGGGGGAAAAAGAAGAGATCCCGGGGATATCCTTGTGCAACCATCTCACTTTGTTCGCACCTTGTTATGTATGGGTTGACCTTAGGAAACCACGTATGGGTTGAAGAATGAAACTAGGCCCCCGATACTCTCTTATTTCAACTAATAGGCCCGGTTCAAACTAAACCTAAAAGCACATCGAATAAGTAAGTAAGGATGAAATTGTGAAACTAGTAGTTTCCCTTAGCAAATGAAGGCAACGACGGAGGAGTTGAAAAGAAACCATCCAGGGATATAATTCCAGTGGTGGCACCGGGTTCATCACAACACTTCACTTCCTAGGAATCTCCACGAGATTCTATCTACCGGGAGCAACATATACAATATGGTTTCCATTGGTGGTTACATCGGGTGTATTGAAATTACCCTCACCTCATCATGATCAGGGTTAGAAACAAGCAATCTGGTTCGGGACCATATTCTATTTCCTCGTTCAGTGGTGTGTGCTTCGCCCTCTTTTGGTTCACCAAGTTCACCCGAATGAATTCATATCATATATTAGTGGGTGGGGTTGAGCGAAGTGATACCATGTAGGAATTCGAACGGAATCTCTCTGCTTTCGAATTCAAACTACGTGAAAATGAGCATACTATTTCCCAGTTCCGCACTCTTGATCATTAGTACAGGGGCTATTTTCCGGCCAGCTATTGGATCCCACCGGCATCGCATATGATGGTCTCGATGTCGAACGCCATGCATCTAAGCGATCGTATACATACAATATGATCGAAACAACAAAAAAAAAGGTCCCGGAGGGGCTTGCGCTTCTGAGGGCAAGGAATGAAATGAAGTGAGTTGGGGGGGATCCATCCCCGTGTCCAGAACCTGGTGATATCAGGGAGATCGTACTGTGCTATTATTCTAGGTTCATCTAGATTAAGGTAGCTAGCATATTGGTGGTGCAGGGCCAGCCAAGCCGCCCCATCATCACTATGGATAGGCTCTATACTATCTATCGGGCAAGGCCGACCTAAAAGCTGTTGACTGGAATAGTTGAATGCAGCCGTCAATATTCCGACCCAAGCCCGTGTATAGAAGGGGCAATAGGGCATTTCACGGGGTTTGGTTAGAAGAGAAACAATCTCAACAAACTGACAAGAACATCAATCAGTATGCTGGTTCAACCGCATCAATCATGCATGAAGTCCATGAACAACGGCGCTAACAACTAACTTCGATGAAAGAAAGAACAACCGGTGTTTGAAACCCCATATGCGATTATGTACTCCAGGTCAATAATGAATGACACTGTCCGTCCAATGTTTTGAGATGACTGTATTCTTTTCCGGAAGAATTGTCATTGTATTATTTCCGCTTGTTACGTAAGTTTCCAATCACTCAATTGTTTTGGATGGACGTAGCGCTACAGTGCCTGGTGAGCAATTGTTCTTGGACGTAGCGCGACCTACCCCCTCCTCCACGGAGATGATCCATGCCAGTCATAGCGGCGATACCCCGAACAATGGGGCGTCTGCCTAACCACCGGCCTTGTCCTGCCAAGCTTCTCTTCCGTGCACCGTGGTTGGGATTGGGAACTATACCAGGCTCGGAATAAAGAAGAATGCTCCATTTCTTGAACCCAATGAATACTGAAGCTGGTAAAACAGTGGCTACTGAAGCATAAACTGCTTGTTGTTCTTTCTCTGCGAGTATAGCATGATGAGCCCAAGTATTTAGATTCTCTTCGAACTTAAGACACGAATGAATGGATTGTAGTAATTCAGGATCTATACTACATCGATCAGGTTAGACCATTTGGAAGGTGAGATTGCTTGGTTCGATTGCTTGGTTCAGTCAGTAGAATCAGTCTGTGTAGGCAGGTAAGGTTGTTGCTTGGCAGGATAGTTATCCAGAGAGAGTATGTGAAGGAATAGGATGTTGACGAGGAACACTTTTCCCCTAAACGAGAGCGGAAGGGGAGCGCATAATAGACCCGAAAAAGGGGGGGGCATTTACGCACAAGAGGCACCGGAAAAGGCATTCGGAATCGGAGGGGGAGCAAGAGGCATAAATGAAGGGGAAACTCACAAGAGGAAACTACCTTGGTAGTAAGCTGGAGATAGGCTGGAGTACTTTGGAGTAGAGTGCTAACATGCATGAATCTATCTGTTTCCGTAAAATCTATCTCCCGCCCGTGAAAGAGATCGACTCTCTCTATCTTCTGCTATTTTTAGCCCCCGGAGATCTCTTATAGAAGTGAACATGAATCGATGCAACCGAGTCTATTATTTGAAACCTATCTTAGAAGTAAAGGCGGACGATGGCGGCCCCCGGGGATTGGGGTGGGTGGGTAAATAGTGGGAAGGTGAGCGAGAAATCCCTCGACAACCGCTTCAATTACCTGGATTCTAGAGTGTCTCAATGCCGTTTCTCTCTCTATCTCAAGAGGGATTGTGTGAAAAAAACTCCATCATGCCCGTTGTTACATAACATAATATATATATCTCCCGCCATAGATCTTTAATGAAGTGCACAAAACCAGCCAGAAGGATGGAAAGCTGTCGCTCACTCTCCTTCTCTCCCTCCCTATAGGTGGAGAGTCACCTTATTTATGCGGGAATTAGTTGAATTGAGGGGAATGGCATGGCACCGGCATATATTTCTATATCTTGATTTGTATATGATATTATGCACTTCACGGGTCCTCTTGACGATGGAGTGAAGTCAGAGGGGCCGGTATGGCTGGAACTCTAGCGTGTCCTTCCTCGTCGATCAAACTCTTAGACGATATCTGGTGAGTAACCAGGTTGGGGGAATCTACAATCTAAGGTCACTGGGAGCCTTATGATTTTGGAAAACGATGGCGGCCCTCTTCGCGTTCCTCTCCTTATCAGTCGAGCCCCCTAAAGGGTCCTCTCTTTTGGGGCAGGGGGTGCTTATTTGGTGAGGGGCCCCAAAAGAGAGTTGTTCGTCTCCTCACACGTTACCTCACCCTCACCATATGAATAGTGAGTGACCCCTCACCATCGGAATAGTGAGTGGCTCCGCCCCTAAAGAATATAGGGCCCTTGGAAGACCTTGTGGCTTACCTAGGCCCCTTAGGGTTGAGCTGGAAGTCGGGAAGGGGGTATGACTAAAGGCCTATGCTATAGTGACCTAAGGATAGCGCTGATGCTTCGTTCGCACCCACCTAAATACAGATCGCACTCTTACGCGTCTTTAGATAGGTGAGATAGGTGGGGATCAATTTGTTGGAATTTGATGTGTGATTTCGGTTCCGCCAAGAAGGCAGGGACGGAGTCACTCACTATTCATATGGTGAGGGATTTTTGGTGTGATAGAAAAGGTAGTTGTGGGTAAGGTCGTTTGGAAGGTGTTGTTATGTGGTATTTTTATATAGGTTTCGGGCTCATCATTGCATTCAACTAACAGGCGTATGTTTAAGGTATGTATAAGGCCTTATCGTGCGTTTTGATTACCAGAGATTTTTGGGCAACGGACTAAAAGCACAATAGGGAATAGAGCCCCCTTCCCACCCCCCTCGGATTGATCAAAAGGATCCGGTATGTGGTGGTAGGAATAGCCCAACCAAGTTTGGCTTAACTCGCCATTCTAACCAAGAATAGCATAACTAACCAGGCTCTGGAAGCACAAGTTCACTACCCACCCATACCGGGCTCGAAGGGAAATAGTTCACTACCCACCCCCAAATCCCTCCTTCCTACTGCCCTGCGTCCCTCTGTACCCGGTGATCCATAATCCCACCTTCCCCCATTGAATATCAACTGGACTATTTCTACGCCTTTGTAAGGGCTCTCTCTCTGCCCATCGATCTAGCCTCCGGGAGCTACTACCTTCACTGGACCTAGGGCTACCAGCCTTCGGCCTTCCTAATCGGTGGAAATTTTGGTTGTACCCCATCATCTCCTGTCCACATCCCTCCCAAGGTTATCGTGTTGATCCTTTGGTCTCCTGATTCCTCCAGACATCGGGGCTCTAAACTAACTAGGTTCACATTTCTCTATCTTGCCTTAGTCTCCCATTTGGCTATAAGGTCAGGGCAATTCTCTGTTGCATGTCCAGTCACTCTGAAGTGGATGCATCACAACCTTCTAGGCTGAGGGAACTCTCAGGAAATATCCCCAACTTTGTTGCAATTGTAGCATCTAATGGGGCCTGAGTGAGTGCCATTCCTGCCTCCTCGATAACCTCCTCTGTAGCCTCCTCTATATCCACCTCACCCACCTCCTTAGTTGTTCCTGGGGTCACCTCCTCAACTCGAAAAGAACTTCTTTTGAATCATTTTTCCATTGTATGTAGGGCACAACAGTTTTCATTAGTATTAGTATTTTCTCTATAGAAGTCACAGACCATGGGGGTTGGCGCAGAAATGTATTTCCGCAACATCGAACAAAGTTGGGGAGGATGGCCACACATTCTACAAATTTCACAGTACTCTGCTTCCACATTGCTTGGGAATTGGGTGGGTGGTCGCAATATCGGGTTAGGGACTTATCTGGGTACGTATCACTATATGGGTGCGTATCACTAGTTATATACGAGTATCCGGGTGGGCTCCAAAGAATAGAGAAAGGGGAAAAGCAATCTACCTTCACACCTTCCACTGATGAGCAAGAACGGCAGAAAAGGCAGCAAGAGGCAGAGGCACAGAGGCAAAAGCAGCAGTTGTAAGAGACACTGGCGGCAGAGAATACATATGAACAGAATAGAACCTCCATGGTGATGGACTCACTGCAAGACACCACCCATTCAGCGATGAAGGAAAAAAGACTGGTTGTGGCTGAGCAGTATAAGGATATCTACACCGCAACCCAAAACTGGGTGAATCTAGTCAAACAAAGGGAACGACTGGTTGAAGAGCTACAAGAAAGAATAAACAAAATGCAAGTAGAGGCAGACCTGCTGATGGATCCTGACCTAAGAGAAGCCAAGAAAAAGGATGCAGGTTGATGAAGAGTTTTAGATAGGCTATTCCAAGCCTCCAAAGACGTACAAGGCCAACTTCGTCAGCTCAAGACAATAGCACTCAGCCGGTACAATGCTCTCCACAGACTTAATCAATTTTTCGACGCTGAATGGAACTAAGTGCAGGAAACATGGCCACAACAACCTGATCTAGATCAAGCCAATACCTTCCTAGTGGGTCTCAACATAGAGGAGAAATGGATCATTTCAATTAGGGCCTATACCTAACTGACCTAACTGGACCTTATCGCGCCTTTTCTTCTATAACATAGAGCCTATCCTTACTTCCTCCCCTTGCTCGGGTTATCCCCTCCCTATATATAGAATATAAGAAATTCCCTACGAGAGATATAGATATAGGGTCTACTACCACCCGGACCACTGTCACATAAGTGAATAGTTTTTTTTTGCCCAATATTTCAGAAAGTTCATCGCATCATTTTCATCTATGGAAGCGCCACTTCTTGCTATAACAAGAAGTGGTAAGAGTGTGGGGTAGGAATTAACCAAGTGCTTTGAAGAACTAAATCAGAATATTAGTAAAGCCCCGGTTCTGGCACTACCTAACTTGCATAAGTGTTTTGAAGTCAAAACTGATTCTAGTGGGTATGTTATGGGAGCAGTGTGAATGGAAGGGGGGAGAATGATCTAATATCATTCAAAGCTATTCCATGGAGCAGTACTGAACTACCCAAAAATTGACAAGGAACTCTATGTCTTGGTTCAATCAGTGAAGACGTAGGTGTCTATTTGGTAATGAGACCATCATCCATACTGATCACCAGCCTTTACAATACTTGCAGACTTAGAGCAAGCTTCATCGGGCAAGACAATTGAAATGGATGGGATTTCTAATTTCATTTAGTAATTACATATAAGAAGGGCACTGTTAACAAGTTGGCTGATTTGCGATCCAGGCCGCCACGCCAATAGCAAAGATTACAACTCTGTTATGCACGTTCACCCATGATGCATAAAAATATGAGTATGTAGAGCACCTCAAAGAAGTGTATCAGCAGCTGCAGGGTCAACGTGAACCAACAGACGTTGATTACTATCTCCAATGGATTACTCTATAATATGGGGGAGCTTCCAAATTAAGTAAGAGTCAAACTGGTAAGAGAGACTTACACCTTCAAGGTTTCTGGTCATTTTGATGTCTACAAGACTGTGGCTAACTTGTAGAGGTATGTTTATTGGCCCAAGATGCAGGAAGAAGTAGCTAGATTTCTCAGAGGTTGTATTTGATGTTGTACCAGCAAGCCTAGTAACAGGGAGCAAGGACTATATAGTCCACTTCCAATCCCTACAAGGTCATGGAAAAGCATATCCATGGACTTTGTTGGGGGATTGTCGAGGAGAATAGGTGGGCGTGACTACTTGTATGTGGTAGTAGACAGGTTCAGTAAGATATGTTTTGTTATGGCTTGTAAGAAGACCATCAAAGGACAAGAAGCTGCAAGCTTGTTCTTTAAAAGGGCTCGGGTAAGAAGACAGGGCCAACCTTTCTTATGCTTAGGCCCTTCTGACTGATGCTAAGGTCAAGTAACCCCCTCTGATGCTTAGGTCAGGTAACCTAAAGTTTGAGGGGAATAAATGAAAGAATGAACCGCATCTACAAGGTGTTAAAGTACTTTGGTGATGACTTCTTTTAGGCACCGGTCAACCCAGTAACTAGAGATAGCATAATGAGAAAACATAAGATCGCTAACTCAGGCTTAACTCACAAAGGGACCGTTAGCGAGTGAAATCGTTCGTTAGCTAAGTGCCATACTCAGGTCCTGCGATAGAATAAATCAAAGGATAACCTTCTCGCTACGGGAAAGGGATAACCTTGCCCCCCGGAGGGACAAGCGGCTTCGCACCTTACTTTATTTAATAGGCTTCTACTTTAAGTAAGAAAGAGCAAGATATGGATCAAAGATAGATAGATTATGGATTGTTTGTTGAACCGAAAAACTTAACTCCTTAGTCTATGACACTACAACAAAACTGCTTGCTCCATGCCGCGCTGGCTTTATGTTTGGCTGCTCCCCTCCCAATATTGGAATGAAATCATTGAAGCTTCTTCCACACCTACCTACCTATTAGCCATCTATCTTTAGGGAAGCATGAACCAAGGACGAGCACCTAAGGCCCCCCTCCGGTCCTAGCCGGGGCTATAAATAGCGAACGAAGGGGTTTGGGGTAGGCAACTACTTGGAAGCAAGCAGGGAGGATCTATTACCCAGCTTTATGGCAACTACTTCCGAGTAGGTTTCTTCTCACAGCCGGGGTCACCAAAGCCCAGTCATCCACCCATCCATATAGGGATTATAGCCATCCTACTGCACTGCCTTAGATCTCCCCAGTAATCAGCCAGCATAGAGGCATACATAATTCTTCTCCAGCTGTCTGTCCGTCTGTATCGGTGAAGATTTCTGGTTCAATGCTGTATCGGAAATCAAGTTCATCGTCATACTCTCTGTGGTCGAACCTCCATAGTTTGGTTGGTTCAGCATTATTCTCTGTGGTTTACCTAACCCCTCCTCTCAGGTGCCTACTGTATTGGATGGATTGGTTCCTCTCCTTATCAGTCGAGTCACTACGTACCTCGATTTCGGCAAAAATACGAGTGAGTGCCTCGTCCTCTCTCCGCCGCTCGGAGGTTCACAAGTCGAGCGAGTCAGCCGGCCGGTAAGGCGTAACGTATTTGATACAGAGAAAGAAGTGCATTCGCCCCCATAATAGAGTAGTGGGTGGGATAGTTGGACAAGGGGGCCATAATGAGCGGTTAAGGCAAAAGGATGGACATGGAGGGGATGGATTCATGAATGCTGACGCTATGAATTAATGCTTGCAAGTGAGATGGCTCACTTTCACACTCGGCTCTATTACGCACTCTCTGCTCGACTCCCTCCCTCCAGTTAGGCACTTGGATTGAGACAGGCCGGGCAAGATGATTTCGCCTCATTCACTCACCAGTGAGAGGGTTCTGCCTGCAAGGACAAAACCAAATCCCTTCCTCTTCAATTTACTTATTGGGTGGGGGGGCTTTTGGTCGAGCAACTGAGGAATTTATTGCTTGCTTGACGTTAGGAAAGCAAGGACCGGCAGGGGCTTGCTTGACGTTAGGAAAGCAAGGGACGGAGTCACTCACTATTCATATGGTGAGGGTTTTCTATAGAACAAACAGCATCTGTGATCAGGTTTTTGATATCAACCGGAACCACTTATTGGGCAACCCACCCCTCATCTTTAGGATTTGATTCTTGAGCCTCCAACTCACCTTGTCACTGAACCTTGAATTTCATATTCCACGGGAAGGGACTATTCTGAATAACCTTCTTATGGCTATCTATTATTTAGGTGGCCCCCTTCCTTTAGACGACATAGAATTACTGTTTCGACAAGCTTCAGGCCAGACAGACCAGGAGGACTGTCTTAAGCTTATCCCTCCCTCTACGCAATCTGCTTTGCTTCATTCTCTAGCCTTGATTACTTCCTTTCTTTTGGTTATTCGCTCAAGAAAGAAATTCATGCATCCCTGGTCACTCACTCACCCACTCACTAACTAACTTGCTTCTGTTGCTTCTGGGAGGGCCTCCCTCTCCCTATTCGAACCAATCCAATGCTCCAGGGCTTGCTTCTAAGAGGACTATATATAAAAAGACTCCATCTTCAGGTTATTTCAAAAGGTCATTTTTAGTTATTGTTGGGGATTGTATAGTAATAAAAAGAATAAGCTAATAGGATAAAACCAATCACACTAATCCCAAAGAAAGGGCTTTGCTATACCATCATATTTCTTAATCCAATTCTCATAGAGGTCAAAGGTGGAGTCATGCCCCAATGTTTATAACCCAAAGTCACAAATAGAAACTCATAAAACCATAATAACAAGCAACATAGTAATACATCACCATAGGCTAGCAAATAGTTATAGAACATCTAAAGACAAGGGAATGAGCACTAACTAATGGAATTCTTTTTTGATAGGATATTAGATCTATCATGGTTTTCAACATGTCAATGAGGAATAATGCATATGCTACTTAATGTGGGCCTGGAGGAGGCGTTGGAATGGGAACGGACTCGAGGTCAATATCCAACAAATGGCACTGGATTTCGATTTCCAACCGAAACTTATATTGACTTGGGAAAATATCCCCTGAAAAGATGGCCTCTCGGTCTGGATCTTCACCAGGAACCGGAGAAACTCAAAATTGATCCCGGACTCGGAACTCTGAATCTACCTTTGTCTCTTTCTCTCCTGCCCCCATCTATACTGCTGTTTGCTTCTCTGTCACTTAGCTATCTCCCTCTTAAGGTTGAAGAAATCACTGTGCCTGCATCTTTCGCTAGTTCAAGGGGTGCCTAGCACTTCATTTCGATCTCAATCACGAACTGAATAATATATATATATTAGCATCTGTACGTGTTTCGCCCTTATGAAGTTCTTACATTTTGAAGTGTGAGTGTTGTTCCGATATTTCATGCTCCTATCAGCACTGTTCAGTATTTTTCCGTGTTCCTATATGTATAGATGTTCCGGGATGAACTAGTGTTCCTAGGAGTGATGTTCCAATATATCAAGTTCCTATCAGTGTAGTTCCGGTATTCGCAACTGGAAGCTATGTTCCCACATTTGGATCTGTTCCTATTGGTTCTTCAACTGAATCATTCACCGGTGCTGGGTCTTTATCTGGCTCTTTATATATAGATAGGCGAAGGATTGAAGTCCTAAAAAGCCCCATATTGTAAGTGGACTTAGCAGGATCGCCCCTGTGTTCCTACGGAGCTCGGTAATTGAGAGCTTATTAGGGGGTGCCTGATGGTGGGCGTACCGATAGCTAGACCTACAGTGTGTAAATGTGAGGTGGTGAAAGTAATGTAGGTGGTCGCCTGAATAATGAGATGCGTATTGGTACTAGTAGTTATCGTGTTGTTTGTCGTAATGGTAGTCTATCTTGTGCAAGTGGTAGTGTCCCACCTTGTGTGTGTAGGGGTTATGCATAGTTACAGCTATTTCCCCTCCTACCTTTGAGTCAATGCTGTTGCCTGTCAATCTTAGGTGAGTGGTGAGTGATAGAATGACAGCAGCACTGGGTCCTCGTTTAGTGTAACAATAGAGGTATTGGTAGGGTGTTATCCGAAGATTGCCTGAGCATACCTGATTGGTCCGCTCAATTAGTTCTATTGCCCTGGTTACCAATGTAACGATTAGCATCCTTCTGTTGTGTGTAACCCGAATCGAAAAGCAGCTGTTCTTTTTTCTGAGCCTATTTGATTCATTCCTACTAGCTAGAGTCTAAGAGTGGGTTTCCCCTCGATGTCAGATCGTAATGAGGAGAAGGAGACCCAGGAACACAACATACGTGTGTACTAAAGGCTACTGTAATAGTAGCTGACTGGCTGGGGCATGGGTAGGGTGTCAAAGGGAGCAAGTCATTCTCCTCGATAATATATGATAGATCGGTGGCAGATTCCCCTTTTGACTTTGCATGAATTCATTATTGAGTTCCCGCTGGACTGACTCTGGAGACAGGAAAGCATGTTCCCACCTACTGCTGCTGGTGAAATTCCCAACATTGTAGATGGACTTATTGGTAGGTCAAATGATTGTGGTCTTGAGCTAGGCAAGTGTGAACCGCTGTACGGGAAGAGAGAGATAGGTTATGGGCTGGCTGGATGCTTTCGACACAGAAGAAAAGAAAGGATAGTCTTCCCTCTGAAAGGTGCATGATTCTACATGTGGGATCTGTGTTTGTAGATTTCATCTATGTTGTATAAGGGCTGAGTAGCATCTATTACTTTCCTTGATGGGGCGGGTAAACGAGTGAGTTGCCACTTGTGACTGAGTGCCCCTCAGCATGTCAAGAATGAATTATAAGACGCCACTGGGTATAGGCAAACCACTAGTAGATGGATTCCTCCGCTCTAAAGCTGACTGATATGGATTGTTGACAGTCGAATCTTACCTTAAATCTTGTGTACATGAAAGGAAGTCTGGAGATAGATGGGTTGGGGCACGGCAGTTCCTTCCGCACGGTAAACTGACTTCCGGGACTGTGAGGAGGTCTTTGGAGGGTTTATTTCACGTTTAGGACAAACTTCCTGGGTGGGTTTCTTTGTGAATATCCCATGATGGTAATGGGTAGGATGGATTGTGGGATGATATAAGGGCATGAGCGGTTTGTGCCAGTGGTGAAGTGATTTCGACCATACTGATTCCGCGATCTGACTAACTATAGCAGCCATTTCGTGATTGGTTGTGAAGCCCAGCTGTTTGTGTAAGGCCAGCCCCCTTTCTTAATCATTTCGGTGTTTGGCCTTGTTGCAATTCAACGGAGGAAGTTGTAGTAGTTGCAAACGACTATCGTTCAGTTGTTGATCTTAGGATTGAGACGTTGCTTGGATGATTCCAATTCGTTGGTCTAATTAGAGATCTATCTGAATATGGCAACAGAAATCTGAGTATTCATTATGGTAACGACATTTTATATAAGAGTGATTGAATGAGGAAATATATAGAGCGCTCACCTTCGTCAGAGGGTGAGGGATGAGAATCGGTTGGGGGGTTTCCCCCAATTGTGATTCAGAAAAGGGCTCTGCTTGACTCGTTTTTTTAGGGGTCTCTTCTATTAGACGCTGGGCACTACCAGGGCTTTCCCCGCTTGGGTGACTACCAGTTCATTCAAATCCTGTTTCTTTGATGGCCAACCTTCAAAGTTTGGGTTAGGCTACAGTTCCCGGACTAAGTGCTTCTCACGCGGTCTTTTCTTAATGAAACTGATCTGTTAGAAGTATCCCTGATCTCAGTTTTCTTTGATTGAGCACAAATCGAGAGAGAGATCAAGAGATCAACCAGGTATGGAAGACGGAGATGAGGATAGTTTTCTTACCAGATCCAGATCCATCCCAGACGATGAATCTATTTCGAGCAAGCAAGAACTTGAAGGTTAGACTATAAATCCTCCGGAATCTGGTAGAGATCAGTGAGCAAGCACCAAGTGGTACACATTTCAAAATGGGGACGAATAAAAAGGAGTAGTAGTAGTAGGGTAGGAGGGAGGAAATGCTAGGTCATTCTGGTACTAATCCCTCACAAGGGAATAACAACGTTCAACAACAACACCCTAATGCTTTACAACCTGTGGTGCTGCAAAACCCCTTCCCTTAGCAAAGGGTAGTAACTAACCAACAGGAGGGGAGGCACCAGCCTATCCCCTCCCAACCTTCAGACTCTTACCGACCTTCTAACCCTTCCCAACCAAGAGATCCATCCTACAGAATATCTACATGAACTTGTCATACATACACCTTCAAAGAAAGGGCCCACATGTTCCCAACAGATGAAAGAGAAGTACCCCCCATCGTTACCACTAGAATCACAAACAAGCCAAGTACACCACACACTATATCTAACCTAACTTATACCTAACCACCTTTGAATAACATCACACACATAATGATTTACTACAACTTTTTATATACGTAGATTCACGTTTTGAGGAGGTTCACCCGCTTGTCCGCATCGGGCAAGGAGCATTGGACATGTCGAGTAGCATAGGGAATTGATTAGGAGTTGGAGCCGGAGTCTTACCCATATCAGAAGAGCCAACCGAGAGATTAGGAGTAGGAGGAGCTGGATGATGAGTCTTCAGCTAACCAAAAGATGAGAAAGGAGTTTGATTTAAGAGCTGGATTAGTCAATATATACCAGAGCCAGCCTTCTGCGGGGGGTGGGGTGAGAGCCAGTCACCAGAAGCCACCTTTCAACAGAAGCCATTCAACTTTAGCCATATTCACTATGTGCCATAAGCCCTTAACCAAACCTCAGGGAGAGAATAGAGAGAGAGCCATTCAGGGAAAGGAGGTAGAGCCTTTCACCCAGGTCCAACAGATGGATGCCTTTCACCGTGAACCTTTTGCCTTTCAACGGGAAGGAAGGATGGAAGAAAGGTCAGGCAGAGCAGTTTGAGGACTAAGCAATTGAAATAGAAACCTTTTCTTAAGGGTCCTCGATCCAGTGGGATGGGAGTGGATCCGTCAGTTGAGTGAGTGGATCCAGTTAGGCTGAGAGAAAGCACAGGGGAGTGGATCCATCCTCGAGTAGATCCAGTGGGAGTGGACCCAGCGGGATATGAAATGATTACGTACACCAATGTGCTTTGTCCTTGCATGAAAGATTGGATTCTTTGATGGGTTATGGGTTCCCTACCCTAAGGGGTCAGGCCAGTCAAGAGAGAAATAGATGTATAGTGACCAGTAAATAATCGATATGGTTATTTATGTCTTGTTTATTAGGGCAAGCGACAGCGATCAGCCAGCCAGTCAATTAATTGATGATGGGACTAGTGCTAATTTATGGGATTTGATGGTGTCCAAACCATAGGGTATTCGGCTACACAGGTTGAAACGATATAAATAGAGCTGAGGAGCCCTTACCTAAATAGTTCTATTTGATTGAAACAATAGTACGCCGATTTTGTCTAAAAAGACATGAAAAACCCCCTTACCGTAGAGTGAAATAGGTTGATCTTATTCCATAATGTAGATATTATGTCTTATTCGCTTACATGAGTGGGGCCATAAAACGATCAGTTGCGTAGGGAAATTGGGGCTTACTGGTCATTTCACTGGCTTTTTGAATTATATGAGCAAATCTTTCCCTGTAGGTGAGGATCAGTTGCGGGAGAAATTGGGGCTTATTGGTCATTTCACTGGGGTTTTAAAATATCCCCACAACAATTCCTTTGAAGCTGCTAGGGATGCTAGGCTCTGTCTGCTAGGGGTGCTAGGCTCTCTAGGAGCTTGCTATTATGACCTCTCTATTTCCTATCCTGCTTTCTTCCCTTACTATCCCCTATCCTGGTTCCTGTCCTTCCTTAGGTCCTCCCTTAGACCCACCCCTATGACCTACTAGTCCATACCGCTTTCGCTACTCAAGCCACCCGGCTATCGTACGCTGAGCTCACCTGTCTTAGAGTCAGTGTATATTACAGAATCTCCACTTAGACCTTCGCTACGGGGTCAAATGAATCTGGGAATGGATCTTTTTATGATGCCTCTATCTCCACGCTTAGACCTCTACTGCAAGGCCTTTTACAGGTCAATTTGATTACTAGGAATCTACACCGAACGAGTAAGACTTAGCCGCCTTTTAGAAAACCTTTCCCGTAGTTTCAACCAATGGCACGTCTCCTACTCAATTTCTGCCTACAGATATAAGTTCTTTGGTAATGGCTCTAAGGTGTACATGAATTGATGCACCCATTGATGAGTTGGAATGGCCTAAGCTTTCCACTGCGCCTCACAACCATCCACATGGTCTCAAATTGTGGCAACATTATAGAGGTGTTGGATCCGTCAGTCGTTAGCATTACCCTGAAATCTGGTCAAAAGCATGCCTGTAGTCTTACTGCAGTATCCTCCCAATCCTGCAACTCTTCCTTATGTGTCGCCCACCATCTTGTGGGGGTTTAAGCCAGTGATAGATCTAAGCAACCCGATGCTCCGGCACAACCTGTTCCTCCATTCGCATTACAAAACTTGCAGCATCCATTGTACCATCAAAGCATGGTGGATATTTCATCTCAATGCCTATCCACCCGCATGCTCGTAGGACCATACACCACTGAGTGGACCGCTCATACTCTTCGTTCTGCCACGTAGTAAACGCGGCTTCAAAGTCTATCCCAAAGGAACATACACTGCGCCAACTTCACTCACCATCTGCGGTAGTATTAATATAGTCTTCCCATTGCCTGGCGGTCAGATTGTACAGCTTATCTAGGCTCGTCCAATACTTATTCCACTGGCTCCATAAAGAGCTAACCTAGCATGGGATCCAGCGGCTGAACAACTCAGCGGCCCTCCCTTTTCAAAGACATCCGCCGCTAAATTCAATATAGCATAATTCTCAAAATCCCAATCAATTCTCAGTAGTGCCAGATATGGGTCCTTATCATCCAGGATCTCAATGACTTCAAAGTCAACATAGTTATTGACCCCATCCAAATCGACTTCCATCTATTCCAACTGTCCAATATGTCTGTCAGGCTACAGCTGCCCATTAGGATTGTGAAAAGGTGCATATCTATAGAAGCAGGTCTATAGAAGTACCATTGAAGGAGTTATTTCCAAGCGCTAGTTATGGAACGTACTTGGTCATGCCGCTCTTCATCATCAATCGAGGACCGGCAGCTAGTTACTTATTTGAGAGCCCAATAAGTAAAATGAAAGCACGCTCGACTAATAAGGCCGCCATCGGCTCGACCATAAGCCCCCCCACCCAATAAGTAAATTGAAATTCTGATCCTTATTCATGCCCCAGCGATGGACCTCTGGTGGAGCCGACAACCAGGGAGAAAAGCTCTCGATAGAATCGGGTGGAGTAAGAACTAATCATTGACATACGTATGTAGCACATCGAGCAGGTTCTCTCTCATCCCCAGCCCCTCTGTCTCTTCTAAAGGAGCCGCTCCGAAATGACTAGCCCCATACCTAGATCGGGTATGTCACGTAAACCTGCTGCATGTCATTATGCATTCATTCATTATATAAGTAATTACGCTTTAGCGGATAATGCTGCTATTATATATGTAATTATGCAATTTTGAGAGATCGATTTTGTTCATTACTAGGGATAACGAGTCAGAAGTCCAGAGCAGAGAAAGCGCGTGAAACACATTGTCATATATGCAATTACCGCAATGGCAATGGGAGGGGAAAACCCCATACTAACTAAGGACTGCGATTGAGACATCGATAGGCATTGAGAGAGACGCGTACTTTCACCCATACGAACCACCAACTGGCCCTTGCGCCTAACGTAGAATTGCCGTAGAGACCGTTTTCATGTTGACCGGACAATCCAATACCCGGCTGCACAAGTGGGTTTACCGGGACCTCAATCTTCGATCGATTGATTAGAATAGTCAATCCTCTCTTTTCATCAACTGTCTACAGGTACAGCCAACAACATCGATGGGATCACCATAGCGTATTCCACTGGCGAGTTTCTGTAAGTCTTGCCGCGGGGTCCTACATCTATAGATGATGCTGCAGCCCAGATATCAATAGTAGGGTTTATAATCCGCGGTTTACCAGCAACAGTAGACCCCCTATTCGAGCTCGGATCCTGCCATGGCTTCGGTTACAGATCGATGCGATGGACCGGTCATAGATTTATAGCCCGGTACAATCATCACAGATTCATAGGCTGGTCCACCTCGGCCAGCACAGATAGGCTGGTGGATCATCACTTTGGTCCGTACAGATAGAGGGACAGGTAGGGTTAGGCTATACACCAGGGACATGCTATCCCACCTAGGCTTGATAACCCCTGTGCACTAACCCAGAAGACAGGGAGGGTATAGAATACCATATATACGTATATCTCTATATATCTTCCAGGAAAAACCAAAACACATGGTTCAAAACAATTTGATAAATTCGCGGTATAAGTCAATTAACTCCGTTAGGAACACCAAGAGCCTATAATAAGATTCCCGTGTTGAACTAAGCCTTTACACAATCCATGCCCATGAGAAGTCAAGCATCTACTGCTTTGTATCCAAATCCCACTCCACCATACACTCCCACACCTCTTAATTAGGTGCTGCCTACTCCTGCTTCAATGCCTACATACTTAGACGGTCAGGCAGTAACCCAGAATGTCTTTAGCTACACCACTCACACAACTCCCATAGTAAATCCTAAAGTGGTGCCCCCATTTATTAATGCCAATGTTTGTTTTTGTGGGTACTCCTCAGGAACAACAAAAGATAGCCAAAATCCCTAATCCTAATCCCGAATGGGATAATATGCGGAAAATGGTACAGAAATGAAGTAATGACATGCTAAACAAAGGCAAGTTCCTTATAACCAACCTCAGCATACTACTACCAAGCAGAACCGGAACTTCCATTTCCAAAGGACCCGGAGGGCGCTTTCCTGTAATCGGGGAAGGACAAATAGAATCATACTAGACCTAAGAATTGAGGTGTTCCCCCACCCTGCCAACAATGCAAACTAGGCAGGAACTAGTAGTTCAGGAGCCTCTGTAAACTTAGCACATCTTGCTCTACCTAGGTGGTGTAGAATCCATGCCACTGCTCAACATGGAGAATAAGATTGTAAGGTCTGCATTGGAGATAGTGAAAAAGGAGATGGAAATTTTGGAGTTAGTGCCGAACAATGAAGACATTATCGGATTTATGCAGAGCGAAATAAGCCTGGTTATAATCTCATCGAAGACCTTAATAAAACAAAGTCCAACATATCTCTGTTTGAGGTAGCACAACTAACTGATCAGAAAGATTGATTTCTCGAAACTTTATCTGCCCGAACCAATAAGGATACCAACAAGGCTGCAGAGGCACATATGGCAATCTACAAAGAAAAGGTTCCCCTCCCTTCCTTTTTACAATTCGAATTGCTGGAAATCATTTACACAATTGTCTTGTAGATTCTGGTACATCAGGAAGTGTGATGTCCTACTCAGTTTGCAGACTGCTAGGCCTGATTCCAATGCAATCCAATTGAAAGGTGGTACAATTGGATAAAACTGAAGTGAATGCGGTAGGAGAATGAAATAGAGTTTACATTCAGCTGGCTTCTGATCCCAGGATCCAGCAATACATTGACATTCAGGTGGTGGACATCCCTGATGCTTATGGCATGCTTCTCAGTCATTACTGGTCACGCACTCTAAATGGATATATGTCCACTTACTTTTCACACATGTGGCTCCCCTGGCGTGGTCTTGCAAACCAAATTAGAAGAGAAAGGGAGACTGAAGGAGCTCATTACTGAATACAACAGGGTCAACGAGATTCTGTTCATAGAGCCTGAGCTCGGGATTGATACAATAGAAGTAGGTAAGGAAGTGAAGAACGAGGTACCTATGGTGTCGCCCCCTTCCCAAACAGAGCCCACATCGGATGAGAGCCTGTTCTGGACACTCAAGTTCGATGGTTCCAAATCGGAGGGAGTGGGGCTGGAATAGAATTGACTAACCCCAAGGGTAAGTCTTACTTAGCGGCTTTCAGATTGCAGTTTCCCTGTACTTGCTCTTCGCTTCTTTTTCTATGCATAGCTTTCCTTTCTAAGATCCTTCTATCTATAGAAAGAAGATAAAGGAAGGTCAGGGAAGGGATAACCTTTCATATGCATTTAGGGGCAAATCTATAAAGCCCGATCAGGACCTAAGGTCAGCAGGGAGGGACTGGTTTCTTAATTCTTCATTAAGAAATTGGGAATGAATTCTTAATTTAGATTCTGAATTTATTCATTTTCAGAAGTGAAGAATCAGTTGAGTCGCTGGAATCACAGTGAGTAGCAGTTGCTGCTGGTGCTGCTGCAGGAGTTGTTGATGCAGGAGTTGGCGCTGTTTGCTTTTTGTGGTTGGTTGCTTGAGTAACAGTTGCTGCGGGTGCTGTACTATAGATATATATTCTTTGCCCACCCCGAAAAGCAATCAGTGTAATAAGTGTGAGTAGCCGTTGATGCTGCTGTTGCTGCTGTTTATATATATTGCCCACCACGCACCCAACCTTTCTGAAAGTCTTTTCTTATTTGAGAAGCAATCAGTTGAAGAAGGGTAAGTAGCGGGCCCACCATCGTAGGTATGTATATGTATTTTCCCTGGTCATAAACAATCATTATGTATGATCGGGGATGGCTACTACAATTAGAAACACTTAGATCGGGGCGGGGTTAGAAACACGTAGCTCCACCATCATGATTGACTTGAGACTTAGTGGAGTAACAACAGAATGTTCCAACCTGTTGCCCCGGAACACTATGTGGGCCAATTCAACAACCGAGTGACATTATCGGGTTGGACAGATCCCAGCGTTAGCGATAAATCAGTGAGGAAGTGTCCTTTCCTCTCAATGCCTTCCATCCGAATTACATATATAATAGCAAGAAGAATTACTGCTTCTTTTTGCAGAAAGTTGGAAGGATGATAAACCCGTAAGGCTATGGAACTGTTGATGGACACCTTATACATTGACTTTGACTAGGAAGATAACCCGCTATAATATACATATTCCGGTGTAGCTATTGAAGAAATGCAGAAAAAGATTCCAATTCTGTCACTATATAGAAGAAATATAAGATCGTATAAGTCATCGGTCAATCTAGCGGAGAAAGCTGCAGCAGCAGTATAGGAGATGAATTCACATGAGTCCCATTGCCTTAGACCTTTGAATGCATGTTCCAACCCTTCAACTACTTGTTTCTTGGCGGAGGTTTGAACATCTTTCGATGGCGGCCTTTTAGTCGAGAGTTCGCTTACTCACCCTCTCGATGGCGGCGATGGCGGCGATGGCGGCCTTATTAGTCGAGCGTGCTACGCACCCTGACGGACCTTATGGTCGAGCGGCCTAACGGCACCTTATGGTCGAGCGGCCTTACGGCTCCTTGTTATGGTGGTAGTTATATATGAGCATGTGGTAGTTATATATGAGCATATGGATGCGCAAGCAGGCTCGACCGCTAGGATGCGCAAGCAGGCTCGACTGTTTTAGTTACTTATTTGAGAGACCCAATAAGTAAATTGAACTTGAATCCAATTCATTTGCTGCCGTAATGACATATATAATGAGAGTGATTTCCTAGCTAGAGGCAGCCTTGAGCAATATATAAACCCCCCAAAGAAAGACCAGTCATTCATTCGAAGGAAGATAAGTGCCCTGGCTGCTTGATCTGCTTACGCTGGTGGATCAACTTCAATTGCTGAATCAACGAATTCAATTGAATTTCCATCTTGATCCGTTGCGGGTGAACCTGCTTATGGCTATAGAACAAGGAGGGGCGCGCCTGGAACCGTTACTTGCACGGGAATGGGCGTTTATGCTACTGGTACTTGATAAGATGTGGGGTAACCCGGTGAAAGTGAATTGACTCAATCAACTCGATCAACTGCAATGACTGGGACTGGGACAGACACTGCTACGGACTATGGAATAGGAAGGGATGCTGCTAGGCGAGGTGATGATTCAACTTGGTTCACTGCTGGATCAACTCCAACTGTTAGTGGTGCTTAAACTGTTGCTTCATGGACAGGATCTACGGGATCTACTTGTGCTTCTTCAACGACTGCTTCATCTACACCTGGAACTGAAACTACTTCATATAGATAACGGTCATCTGTATCTGTGCTAGGCTATGTATCTACTGCTACTACTACGTGGTATATATGCTTACATACGTGATTGTGTTGCTGGGACTGGTGAATATGCTGCTTAGGTGCCGTCCGTAGCCTTTGCATCTGTAGGTTATACTACTAGCTTTTTGGTCCTTTCATTTTCTTTGTCTTACATATGCTTGATATCATATTACTTGCACAGGTGCGAGGTAGCTTCATGCTTTACACCGATGATCAGGGCATGGGGTCTCCATGCAAAAGTCAATAACTTAAATGAAGCTGAACAATGGAGACTACGGCTGATCGAACCCGATGAATTGATTGATTGATTTGATAGCCCACATCTTTACAAATAGGCGTTCCCACGGATGAATGAAAGCTTCACCACCGGCCAAGAGGATTAGGCCATGATGTTACCGCAAAAAGAATCCCCCACAACGTGAATCACCTAACACGGGCGGGAATAAGCCACGGGACGGTACGGCAAGGGAATAAGCTACAGGACGGTGCGGGGCCGAGTTAGTTAGTCACAGAGTATATATAATAGCCGGTAGTAGATCCAAGAGTCAATCACTCAATGCCCACCAGTCATTGTCCCTAGTAATTGGCTTTTATCCATTGCCGATAGTACCTAGTCGTAGTTACCGTTGGAAGTATTAGCTAGAAGGTAGATGCAGCTAGGCAGTGCATTAAGTTCTTGTCAATCAGGAATTAGGTCTAGTCCATGGAAAGACTCATTGGACACTCAGTTAAGTGCGTGAACCTCTGGTCAACATGAATGAAGCTCTGGTCTGCCCGTGAATGAAAGAATGAAGCTCCTTTCAGTGCAGCAATTAGCTCTTGTCGGTGCAGCTAGCCTACTATAATTAGGGGGCAGCAGCATGATGAAGCTATGGTTGGTGCAGCTAGAAGTTATTGCCTTGAGACAGAGAACATCATTCCAATAAGAAGAGACAGGAGACCTCGACCCTCAACTAGACCCAACCGTGGCCCTCGAAATAGACCTCGAAATAGACCCTACGAACTCTAAGAACTACACCCTACACGGTACGGGGCCGAGTGAGTGAGTCACCATTGGGTTCATAGCTGATTGACACTCATTCCAAATAGAGAGTAACAATCAAATCCCCATCTCACGTCCCAATACGAGGTGACATCCGCAGAAAAAGACCAACTCCCCTACTCCCTAACTCCAAACTACTACTCCAACCACCTACCCTACCTACACCGCCTACCCTACACCAATCACATCGCTTAGAGCATACTTACTTGTGCTTACCCAGTTGAGCCTTGCTTTTCTCCTTACGGCCATACACATCCAGTTCTCTTCACGCCCAGTCCCTACAGCCCTCAGTTCTACCTACCTGATGTGATTGATCTATCTTCCCGCCTGCCTTCCCATCGAACCAGCACCAACATCGATTCACCAAACAATTCACCACCGACATTCATGACAATTCTCCACCATGACTATGACTCCTACCAACATCCAGCAGCACGATGATACCAACAACAAGGAATTCCTACAACTAGACTACCACTATAAGGACTTGACTACTAGAGACTGGCCTCTATAATGATACTCTTGATAACTCTTGGTCTTCTTTTCTCACTAGAGCTGACAGTAGGAGCTATTCACTAACCAGGGCCATAGAGTAGGGCAACGGGGGAAGGGTTCTATTTCACAGGTGAAACCTAAACCTAAACACCCTTCTCACCATATATAGGGAACCGGAGGAAGAACCTTGAAACTATAGTGGGCCCTACCTACCTAACCCTTAGAACAGAGAGCAATGAGTAGGAAAGATACATATCCTACACAAGCAAGGAGTTTCACCATGATGACCTACATTCAAGACGTTGTCACCCTACCCAGGGCGCCCAGGAACCACCTATTGAATTGATAGCGGCCTCAGGAAAGAACCCTCAGGAAAGCGTAAGCGGGGTCAACAGCGGAGCGGGGGATATATTAGATAGCTTAGAGCTCCCTCACTTCATGGGTCGTAGCTAGGAATCAGAGAGAGATTGAAAGGCCTTATGCCATGTAGCGTATATAATATCATCAGAAAAAAGATCTATTATATATGTCATTATTGACCGATAAGATGGCGGAGGTTTGAACATCTTTCTCTTCAATTTACTTATTTTTTTTTGACTTATTTGAGGGGCAAATAAGTAACTAAAAAACACCTAAAGGTTAGGGTTTACTTATTGCCCCTCTCAAATAAGTAACCAAAACAGTCGAGCCTGCTTACGCATCCTATTCTTGCCACTATTTACCCACCCACCCCAATCCCCGGCGGAGGTTTTGGACATTCTCCCTACGAGATAGGCCATTTTCTCTTGGCGGAGGTTTTTGAACTTTTAGCTCCTCTCGATGGCGGCGATGGCGGCGATGGCGGCGATGGCGGCCCTCTTCAATTTACTTATTGGGTCTCAAATAAGTAACTAAAAGGCGGTGGTCGAGCACCTAAAGGTGATGGCGGCCTTATCAGTCGAGCCTGCTTGCGCAT
>Ga0181464_1000093_pt1 | contig 26441 bp, 24 predicted proteins | sample InSIn2gowninarea_FD_119074 | JGI IMG/M metagenome (GOLD analysis project Ga0181464, IMG submission 119074) | Clean room microbial communities from NASA Spacecraft Assembly Facility at Jet Propulsion Laboratory, Pasadena, California, USA -... ...
CGTTTCGCAAAGTATTGACATTTCAGCATTAAGTGTGACGACATGAGTGCCGATTCCAGCTTGGACACGCGAAGTCAGCCAACCGACATAATCATCCATCAAATGAATCGGTAGCCCCAGTATAGAAAATTGCTGAGGTGCTTCAAGCATAATTAATTTATAGCCAATCTTAAATTACATAGTTCTCAATCGGTCAGCCTAAACTAATTTTATCTTAATCCGCGCAGCTTATTTAGATGAGCGTTGTTTACGGATACTTAGAGCGTAAACTTGTAAAAAATAGTCATAAAATGTTTCATGCTACCCGTCGTCGTCTAGCTATTTGGTACACCACCGTAACTGCGGTATTGCTACTAGTGTTTGCTAGTGGCGTATATTTGTATGTCCGCAGTACGTTAATTGAGCGAGTTGACGATACTTTACTGCACGTGGTGGAAGTAGTAGAGCGCAATCTAGTTATTGAGCCAGACTCCCCCGATGCGGCGGGAAAAAAGCTGCACATCAATGTAGAAGCTAGTTTTAGAGATAATGCTGATAGTGTAGAAGACGATCGCATCGATCTGGAGTGGTTTAACTCTACAGGCGACTTGCTATGGTCAACTTTCTTTGAACCCTTAAATATTCCAATTCATTTCAATCGTACTGGTGAAACTGTCCAAATACTTAGCCAAGAAAACAATCGCCGTCAGCCAATATTGTTACGGCAAGTAACTCAAAGAATACAAGTTGGAAGGCAGGTATTAGGATATTTGCGCGTTAGTCATCCTTGGTTTGAAGTTACCAAACCCATTCAACAACTAGCAATCGATCTTAGTTTGGGTACAGGATTAATGGTCTTTTCGGTGGGTCTTTGCGGCTGGTTTCTTTCGGGAAAAGCGATGGAACCTGTGTTGCTATCTTATCAACACCTCAAACAGTTTACAGCCGATGCTTCTCACGAACTTAGAAGTCCGATTACGCTCATTCAAACTAACATTCAAGTTGCCCTTGCCGAACTGGAATTAAGCAATGCTCCCGATTCTACTTCCCTACCATACCGCCAAAACTTAAAAGTTTTAGAGCGATTGACTAAACGCTTAGGAAGATTGGTAGACGATTTGCTATTTTTAGCTAGGCAAGATAGTGGCATAGTTCAACCGCAATTTGATACCTGTCCTCTAGACGCGCTGTTGATGGAAGTTGTAGAAGAACAAAAGTTATTGGCGAAGGCAAAAAATATTGCTCTAACTCTAGAACTAATCGAACCACCACAAACTGAAATCACACCAGAGCAACTAGATAGCTGGTTTACACTTGTGGGAGACTGGAACCAGTTGGCACGATTGTTTACAAACTTAATTGAAAATGCCTTAAATTATAGTTCGGCAGGCGATCGCGTCCAAGTAAAGTTACAAAGAATTGCCACGCTAAATGAATTACCCTCACTACTAACGCCCCCCGGTGCTTGGCTGCAAATTAAAATTGTCGATACAGGTATCGGTATTTCTCCAGCCGATTTACCACATCTATTTGACCGCTTTTATCGCGTAGATCCAGCGCGTACGCACACGCATAACAGTGGTTCGGGCTTAGGTTTAGCGATCGCTTCTGCCATCGTTCTCAATCACCAAGGTCAAATTCACGCTACAAGTATCGTCGGAGGTACAACTTTTACTGTTACTTTACCTGTACTTCTAGCCTCTTGTTGAGAGCAAGTTTAGCACCTCGGCAGCCTGACTTATAAGATTAAAGCTAGGATACTTTCTATTTAATTTTACAATCTTATACCTGCTGCAAATGCATCCTGTGACAGATGCAAGCAATTGCAGTTTTCTAATACTTTATAATTCGGCGGTTATATGCATCTTTACTTAATCGACCTTTAAATAGAGCTAACAGTAACACATATTTTACTAATAAAAACTCTTAAATCGGTTAACTAAAAGATAACCACCGCAGACATTGGAGCAATAATTAGGAGAATATAATGCCAATTCCATTAAGAGAAGATGTTGCTTACATTATTTTAAAAAAGATTAACGAAAGCGGGCAAAAAATGCACGATGTTAAATTTGACGCCGAAGATTTTGTCGGTCGAAGTTTAACTCAAACGGAACTCTTGGGGCATTTGGATTATTTGAATCAAATGCAATTTATTAAAGCTGAATTTACTGGTAATGCCTATGCAAACCAAGAAGATGTTCCTGATGCTGTTGAGGCTAAAGAGTTTGACTTAAGAATTGCTAATTCTTTTGGTGCGCCAGACGGACCTTTGCCTCATTTGATAACTTTTAAGGCAGCAGAACTTACAGAAAAAGGTCGTAAAATCCTCGAAAGAATGGAGGCAAACCCCCCAGAAGCTCTCAATGAAGGTCCTTCTGTTCCTATTGCCACGGAAGATATGCCTTTCTTGGAAAAAGTTACTATCCGAGCAAACTTAGAAGATATTTTTGATGCTAGAGATATTACAGAAGTTGTGTTTCGGACCATGCGGGACATGATGACTAAAGAAGCCTCGGATCGCGTTGCTAGTGAACTCCACGAACCCGCCGAACCTACCGAAGATAAAGCATTGCAAAATGAGATTGCCGATTTGTGGAACGATACTAACCCTATTACTCGGTTTTTGAGTAGAGTTAGACCACCACTTAAAATTAAGTCTGGTACTTTCTTATTTCGGATCAACCAAGAAGCTGGTTTACCTAGAGCCGTAGGAGCAGAAACCGCAGTAAAAGCTGTGTTTTGGGCAACCAAAGATGAGTTGTCAGAAGAACGCGTCAAAGAAGTTGCGAGCTTTTTACCTGATGAAATTCGTCAGCTATGGAGAATTTAAGGCGTTGCCCGTACCGCCATCGACTACTTGACGCAATCCTTGACGCAGGATGCGAACGGTATCTGGTTTGAGGTTTAAAGACTTGCGCCAAGTTTTGGCGGTTTCGTTGTTTTTGAGTAAGTGTGGTTGGACTAAATAGCCGCCATTGGCAGGGACGGCAAACATTCTTGCCACTTGTAGGGGCGATACTTGCAAAAACCCCTGACCAATGGACATATTAACGGTATCGCCTACACTCCAAGGTATATCGAGATTTTCTTGCTTCCATTTAGCATCGGCAACCAATCCTCGCGCTTCTTCTCCGGCTAATTCTATCCCTGTTTTTTTCCCAAAACCATAACGGCGCGTCCAGTCAATTAAAGTAGGACCACCAACTCCTCTACCAATTTGGTAAAAGAAGGTATCGCTACTATGAGCAAGCGCGCCTGGAAACCCTAGGGGTCCAAATCCAGCGTGATTCCAGTCACAAAAGGTAGTACCGCCAATATTCATGCAACCATAGGTTTGTAGTATCGTCGTAGGCTTAAATTTACCCGATTCAATTCCGGCAGTGGTAGTAATAATTTTGAAGGTACTAGCGGGAGGGAAGCCTCGCAGGGCGCGGTTGACAAAGGGATGATCTTTACTTTGCAAGGCTTTCCACTGCGCGGGGGCGATGCGTTTGGTAAATATATTCGGGTCGAAAGCTGGACGGCTAACCATGGCTAAAACCGCGCCATTACGGGGATCTAGGGCGACAATTGCGCCTTGGCGATCGCCTAATGCTTTTTCTGCGGCTTTTTGGATGTTTAAATCTATAGTTAAGTAGACATTTTGACCAGTTTTAGCTGGTTTTGCGCCTAAAACTTTAATTATTCTGCCTTTTCCATCTACTTCTACTTGTTGTCCGCCCCATTCTCCTCTTAGCTGTTGCTCAAAGGCTGCTTCTACGCCCATTTGTCCAACGATATCTCCTAAGCGATAGCCAAGTTTTCGCTTTTTAGCTAATTCGCGATCGCTCATTTCTCCGGTATAACCAAGGATATGGGAAGCTATTTGCCCGTTGGGATATTCGCGTACTGCCTCGATATACACTTCCACATCTTTTAACTGGTTGTGATATTCAGCGAGGGCAGTAATTTGGGCAGGAGTTAAACCTCGCGCTACTCGTACTAAAGTTGAGGAATTGTAGCCAGCTTTTTCTAAGCGTTTTTGAATTTCTGCTTCCCGAATCTGGAGAATTTGAGCAAGTTTAGCTTTTGTTGCTGTCCATTCAACATTTTTGGGAGCCATGGGCCATACATACACCGCATGGGAAAGGCGACTACTAGCAAGAACTTTGCCATCGCGATCGAAGATATTGCCGCGCTCTGGTTGTTTGGGGATGACGCGGATGCGGTTGTTATCTGCTTGTTGGCGATATTGGATACCGCGAACAAGTTGCAAGTAAGCTAAACGGCTACCAATCCCGCCAAACATAAATAAAGTAATGCCCAGCATGATAAATAAGGACTGGTAACTTTTGCCGACATTACGGGCAGTATAATTTTTTTTGCTCGGCGCAGAACGCAGGGAGGACATGAATTAGCCCTTAGTTATTCTCTATAAACATACAAGTATAGATAAAACTTCTGCTGTTGCAGCTTATAAATAACTGTTTAATTAGGTTTGACTAGTAATATTAGTTACTTGCAAGCATAGTTAGAGCGAACGCAACTACAGATAAAACTACATGGCAAAGTTACCAGAGGCTACAGTAAAAATTATTTTTGATTTGCAAAGGCAACTATTAGAGCGTATTGATGAAGCCACCGTAACGGAAGCAGTTATTTTTGAGCAGTTCGGTGAAAATGAAGAAACAATAACCGAACTAGAACAACTCCAAAAGGTCAAAGAGAGGGCAATAACTTCTTACTCACGACTCTATACTTTACTTTTAAGAGTATATGAGTCCCAACCATTAGCTACTTTTGCTATCTTAAAATTGTTAGAAACGTCAATTGAGCAAGCAGCAGCTACCAATGCGGCGGCTAAAGCCAGCGTCCAAGATACAAAAAGAAATTGGAATTTGTTATGAATCAACCAAGAATTCCCGATCCAGAAACAAGAAGACGCTCTATTGAGAAGATGCAGGAAATCTGCCGCCAGTTTGACGCTCTCAATTTAATTTTAGATGAAGCGATCGCTCTTGCCGAAGCAGATATTCGTAATAGTCCTTTAAATGCTTACCGCTTGAGAAAAGCAAAGCTAGGTGTTGCGCCAGAAAGTAGCAAACTAGATACATAACTTGATTGCGCGATCAACTTTCCTACTCAAACTATATTAATAATCCAATTTGATAGTTCGCCTAAGTAGCCTTGCTAGTTATCAAAACTGTTTATAAGCCTTGTGGAGTTAGGTTATTTTAAACGGAGAGGGAGGGATTCGAACCCTCGATAAGTTACCCTACACAGCATTTCCAGTGCTGCGCCTTCAACCACTCGGCCACCTCTCCAGATGTCGCGAATTCTAATTATACACGTAATGAAGCGCTAAATTAAATAAAGCCTAAAATATTTCCTTTAGCTATGACTCGTTACTTTACAGTTAAGATCCGTGATCGCATTTCAAACGAAGTCCATACCATCCAAGTACCCGAAAACAGCTACATTTTGCAAAACGCTGAAAATCAAGGGATAAAATTGCCTTACTTGTGTCGCAATGGAGCTTGTACCGCTTGCGCCGTGCGGGTAGTATCCGGGGAAATCTATCAGCCGGAAGCTATGGGACTATCCCATGAATTACGCAAACAAGGCTATGCTCTATTGTGTGTTAGTTATCCTCGCTCCGACTTAGAAGTAGAAACCCAAGATGAAGATGAAGTATACGAACTCCAATTTGGGCAATACTTCGGCAGAGGTAAAGTTAAAGTAGGTTTGCCTTTAGATGAGGAGTAAAAAGCTTGCTTGTCTTCTCCTAGTGCTACTAACTGGGTGTCAAAGCGTAAATAAACCTCAAGGCTTGAACGTAAAAGTAAAACGAGTAATTAGCGGACAAACTATAGAAGTAGTCAATAATGATAAAACTATACTCGTTAGGCTAATTGGAATTGACGCGCCCGACTTGCAACAACAGCCTTTTGGACAAGCAGCAAAAGGTTTATTAACTCAGATAATTGCTGACAAAGAGGTAATTATCGAATTTGACGAGCAAAAGCAAGATGAATTTGGGCGGAAGTTGGCTTATGTGTGGAGCAACTTGTTAGTAAATGAATATTTGGTAAAACAAGGAGTAGTAATTGTTAGTGTGAAGTCGCCCAATCATAAATACGATACACGGTTAGTACGCGCCCAAGAATGGGCTAGACTTCAAGAGCAGGGAATCTGGAACCCCGAGCAACCGTTGACTATGACTCCCGCCGAATTTCGCGCTCAGTACCGCTAACTTATGACTTCCTCACCACAATTATCAGGTTTTTTAGAAATTGCCACCGAAGCCGCCCTCGCGGCGGGTGAAGTCCTACTTAGTTACTTAGGTAAAATCGGTACGGCAACTCAAAAAGGTCGTCCAGGCGACTTAGTAACGATAGCTGACAAAGCATCCGAAGCTGTGGTTTTGGAAATTTTACAGCGACACTTTCCCGATCACTCCATCCTTGCTGAAGAATCGGGCAAACTGGGATTACCGGAAAGTCAATATTTGTGGGCAATAGATCCGCTTGATGGTACAACTAATTACGCTCATCAATATCCCTTTTTTGCCGTTTCTATTGGGCTACTAATTGCTGGCGTACCAGAAGTTGGCGTTATCTTCGATCCCTTCCATCAAGAACTATTCCGCGCTGCAAAGGGACTTGGTGCGACAAAAAATCGCCAGCCTATTCAAGTTTCTGCCACAAGTCAATTAAGCGAAAGCCTATTGGTGTCAGGCTTTGCTTATGATCGCCACGAAACGGCGGATAATAATTATGCGGAATTTTGTCACCTTACCCATCTTACCCAAGGCGTGCGACGCAGTGGTTCGGCGGCTTTGGACTTAGCTCACGTTGCTTGCGGGCGCTTAGATGGCTACTGGGAGCGGGGAATTGCCCCTTGGGATGTTAGCGCCGGGGTAATCTTACTCCAAGAAGCTGGGGGGAAAGTTACAGCTTATGATGAAAGTCAGTTAAGTATTGAGTCTGGGCGAATTTTGGCTACAAATGGCTTAATTCACCACAGCTTAAGTCAGGAACTAATAAAAGTACCTGCTTTATCAGCTAGAAGCAATATAATTGCTAAATAGCAAAAGAATAGATGTTACCGTTTTGACTTAGCTAAAAGGGGATTACAGCACCCGTAAATAAATTTTTATGGCAAGTAAGTAAACAGCGTTTTATGTCTTTACATATCGATATTGGGTTATTCAAATTTGATTTTACAGATTCCCATGCAGTCTTAGGCGTACCTATCAATGCAGAGTTTAAAGAAATTCGTCAACGCTACTTAAAAATTGCTCGTCTTTTGCACCCCGATAGTACGGCAGCTAAAGGAGAAGTAGAAAGACAAATCGCTAACGATCTGTTCTCCAAAGTTGTTAATCCAGCTTACGAAAAATTTACTACAGACCGCTCCCGTGCTGAATATCTTGTATTACTAAAAGATATTAGCAAACGAGTAAGACAAGAACAAAATCCTGTACTACAGAGCGAATCTGCCCAAGAATTAGCTAAAACAAACAATATAGAACATATTTATAGAACTGCGTTGCATAGACTCTCCCTCAATCAATATGACGACTTAGATCGAGTTACTCAAGTTATTGCTCAAATTAGCGAACTCAACTTAGTCTATTTAATGCGTCAAGCAGATAAAGCATTTACTTCTGGCTCGCAACCATTTCCAAGTAATATTCAAAAAGCACCCGAAGACAGCAAACAAACGCCTTCCCCTGTGCCAGAAGCGCCAGCCCAAGAAACTCTGGTGGAACAATACTTGCGCCGCGCTCAAAAATTGATGGAAAAAAATAACTTTGCTCACGCCAGAGTAGAATTACAAGATGCTTTAAAATTAGAACCTAATAACACTATTGCTCATAGCTTAATGGGCATAGTTTACTTAAAACAAAATCAATTAACCATGGCTAAGGTTCACATCAATAAAGCTTTGCAATTAAATCCGAATGAACCGATGGCATTGAGAAGCAAGCAAGTATTAGCAGAAGCTGTACCAAAAATAGAAGGGCAAACACATCCAGCGAAAACCACCGGAGATAGCGAAGATAAGCCAAAAGGTGGCGGTTTGTTTGGTGGTTTGTTTGGTGGGAAGAAAAATAAATGATTTATCAACCACCCACCGGCGCAAGAGATTTATTACCGCTAGATGTTGCTCAAAAGCACTGGATTGAGGAGCGGTTGCAGCAAGTATTTCAACGCTATGGCTACCACCAAATTATTACCTCAACTTTGGAGCGATTAGATACACTCATGGCAGGGGGCGCAATTGAGCGTCGCTCGGTAATTCAGTTGCAAGGCGCAGACGAAGAAGAATTGGGCTTGCGCCCCGAACTTACCGCCTCTATTGCTAGAGCCGCCGTAACTCGCATGGCGGGGGTGACTTATCCGCAAAGGTTGTACTACATTGCTAATGTGTTTCGCCGCACTAAGGGAAGTTCCCATAATCGCCAGCAAGAATTTTATCAAGCGGGTGTAGAGTTACTAGGCGGTGGCGGTGGATTCGCGGATGCGGAAATACTCTTACTCGTGGCAGAGTGTTTGCAGGAACTAGGGTTATCTAGTGGCTGGCGGTTAATTTTAGGCGAAGCGGGAATTGCTCGGAGTTTATTATCGCCCTTTCCTCCCCAGTTGCAAGCTACAGTGAGAAAAGCGATCGCATCAATAGATCGGGTGACTTTAGAAAATTTGCCATTAAGCGACGATCTCAAAGCACGGGCTTTATTATTATTAGACTTGCGCGGTAATCCCGCCGATGTTTTGCAGCGCGTTGCTAGTTTAGATTTGGATGAGTCGCAAATCGAGGCGTTACATCACCTTAAATCGTTGATATCCTTACTTGATGAGTGCTATCCGGGAGCTAATAATCAATTTCCCTTAATTTTAGACTTAAGTTTGGTGCAGACTTTGGACTATTACACGGGGATAGTTTTTGAAGTAGTCAGCGATAGCAACCAAACTCATATATTAGGGCAGGGGGGACGTTACGACCGCTTATTAGGGCTTTATCATCCCCAAGGTGATTCATCTCCAGGGATTGGCTTTGCGCTTAATATTGAGGAATTGCAGCAAGTTTTACTTAGTAGCAATCAGTTACCCAAGTTTACCCCCGCGAGTAATTGGCTAGTAGTACCCGAAAACCCCAAGGCTTACGCTGCCGCTTTTGCCTACGCCCAAAAGTTAAGAAGTTCAAATCATCAGGTGCAAGTAGAAATGGAGTTAGAGGGGAGGGATAGCAACACCATCCGCGAGTACGCCCGTAGTCGGCGAATTGGACAAATTGCTTGGATTAAAACTGGAGGCGTACCAACGATTGAATCATTAAATGTGCGATCGCATATTTCTTGTTAGCTACAAAAATAACAACCTCGCCAAGCTAAATAAACCAGCACTTAAGGCGGCGCTAATGGGGATAGTAACTATCCACGCTAGAGCAATATTTTTTATCGTTGAAAGTTGGATTGACTTATAGTTTTGGACAAGTCCAATTCCCACAACGCCGCCTACTAAAGCATGAGAAGTAGAAACGGGTAAACCCAAGCGAGAAGCAAGTAAAATTGTTGTCGCTGTCGCAAGTTCCGCACAAAATCCACCGCTTGGTTGCAAGGAAATGATACTTTCGCCAATGGTGGCAATAACTTTTTTACCCCAAACTGCTAAACCCGCAACAATACCAGCGCCACCTAGTACCAAAATCCATAATGGTATATTTAAAAAGCCTTGGGGAACGCTACCAGTGTTATTAATATAAGCAATTACGGCAAGTGGTGCGATCGCATTTCCCACATCATTAGAACCATGAGCAAAAGCGACAAAACAAGCACTTAATAGTTGAAATTTGGCTAATTGGCGCTCGATAACCGCCGTATCATTGGAGGTATTGTCCGCCGCTAACTGTCGCCAAGCATTGAAAGTAATACCAATGGCTGCAAATGCCCCAACTGCTAAAGAAACATCCTGGCGCGGAATAGATAAGTTAGCAATAAATGGCGTGTTAGTAATTGGTGGTAAAACAATCACCCCAAACACGCCCACTAAAGCTACACTCAGCCAAGGAATCCACTCATCTAGCTGCGTTATTTTGTTCGCGCTGTCTAAAATCCAACGTTTGATAGTGCTATAGAGTAAAGCTGCTATTAACGCACTGAGCAAGGGGGTAACTATCCAGCCTAAAGTAATTAAACCAATAGAAGACCAAGCGATCGCATTTATGCCCACCGCACAAGCACTAAAACCCGCGATCGCACCTACCACGGCGTGAGATGATGCTACAGGTAAGCCACGACTGGTGGCAATTTGCAGCCACACCCCACAAGCAATTAATACTGTTGCCATCCCGATTAGTAATACTTGTGGTGCGTCAGTAAATAACGCGGGGTTAACAATTTCAGTAGCTAAAGTTTGCGATACTTCTTGCCCAAATAATACCGCTCCGGTAAACTCTAGAACTCCAGCAATTACCAAAGCTTGACGCAGAGTGACAGCTTTGGAACCTACTGATGTTCCCATGGAATTTGCTACATCGTTCGCGCCTAAGTTCCAGGCTACATAAAAAGCTAATAAAGCTAGAAAAAAAATCATATTTGCGATCGCTTTATTTTAAGCAGCATAATTTTTATAGTCCATTTGCGCTTTTGCCTGAGATTTTCATCTCAGGCTATTTAAGTAAACTGCTTTAAAAAAATTTTAGTATCTAACTACCAGGAATCATTCTGCCACAAGGATAAGTAGTTACAGATTGCTCGGCAGATACCGCCGCCGGAATCTCCTCTAAGGGTTGAGTTTTAGCTGCTAAATAATCAATTCGCAACTTTTCTAACATCGCGTCTCGTCTATCGTACAACTTCTTTAATTGTCGTGATTGGCACTTTTGCAGCACGTAGGCAGTTAGTAATGGCAAGGCGATCGTGCTATCGGTATAACAAACAATGGTATTGGGCAATTCTTCGGGGTCAATTTTGCCCCAGCTTACAGCTTCCGATGGTGTAGCCCCCGATAAACCGCCTGTATCGGGGCGCGCATCGGTAAATTGAATGAAATAGTCGTGTCCTCGTTCTTCTAAGCCTAGGACTTCGTGCAACTGCGGCTGAGTCTGCAATAAAAAGTTTTTTGGGCTACCACCACCGATAATTATCGCCGCGCTTTTCCCTTCTACCTCTGGTATACCAGAATCACGGGCAGAATATGCGATCGCGGCAGTTTCGTTTACGTCCATTGATGGATCGATAATTAACTTTGAGCCTTCCAATGCTAAAGCTGCAACGTTCATGCCAATGGAACTATCACCGGGGGAAGAAGTGTAAATCGGTACGCCGCATTCGTAAGCTGTAGCGATTAAACAAGAATGCTTTACGCCAATTTGCTTTTCTACTTCCCGCACATATTTACCTAGCAAATAGTGAAATTCTGCGCTTCCCATCCGTTTTTGAAATGGCTCGGCTTGCAGTATTTTCCGAATAAAGGCATCGGTTTCTAGCAATACATCGTAGCCAAACATGATGTCATAAATCCGAATCGTTCCTTCTTGGCGCAACTTGACATCATCAGCAAAGGGATTTCCGCTAAAAAGTTCAAAACCCAAGCCGTAGTGCATATCGTGGTACAAATTCGCCCCGGTGCTAATCATCCAGTCAATAAAACCATTGCGGATGAGCGGCGCAAGTACCGAAACTCCATAACCCGCCGGAGTCATCGCACCTGACAAGCTCACGCCGACGGTAACTCCTGGTTGCAAGACTTCTTTACTTAGCAGGTGGCAAATTTCCCGCAGACGTGCGGAGTTGTAGGCGGTGAAATAATTATCAATTAAATCTACTACGCCGATTTCTGGCTGCATGGGAGTAGGGGAGATTTTATTACTAGCCAGTTTTGACATTGTTTTGATTCTCTTATATGGATGCGTCGATCTAATTTAGCCATTTTCGGCAAGTTTTTTCACGGCTTCCAGGTAACAATTGTAAGAATCTTTGCTAAAACAAACTAAGATTACTCTTTCTAGATGGTTATTGTTTGCTAAAAATGCTTGGATTTCGCTAACAGCAATATTTGCGGCTCTTTCTACCGGAAACCTATATACGCCCGTACTAATTGCTGGAAAAGCAATATGCTTAATTTGATAATCTTTAGTTAGTTCTAAACTGCGACGATAACAACTAGCTAATAGCTCATCTTCCTTTTGTTTTCCACCCGTCCAAACTGGCCCAACGGTATGAATTACCCATTTAGCTGGAAGTTTGTAGCCTTTGGTAATTTTAGCGTCCCCAGTAGCGCAGCCGTTTAACTTACGGCATTCTGCTAATAATTCTGCCCCGGCGGCGCGATGAATAGCACCATCAACGCCACCACCGCCTAGTAAAGAGTTATTGGCGGCGTTGACTATGGCATCTATTTCTAGGGTTGTAATGTCCTTTTGAATAACCGTGATCATCTTTCAATTTCCCATCGCACCCGCTATAGATACATAATACATTCGCGTCAAAGGTGTAGGCGATCGCAATTTTGGTTCATCCTAGTAGTAATCACACTCGCCAAAAACTCATGCAAACTAATTCTCTAAACAATGAAACAGATGTAGCGGGATCGAACTCCTCAACGCTGACGGAAGAACAGTATCAAAGCAAGATGCAGAGGCGCAAAGAAGTACAGCAAGAGCGCGTTGCTAAAGCTTCCCAAGAAAAAGGTTTAATTATTGTCAATACTGGCAATGGGAAGGGTAAAACTACCGCCGCCTTGGGCATGGTGTTGCGGAGTCTTGGACATGGTTATAAAGTTGCGATCGTTCAGTTTATTAAAGGCGCTTGGGAACCTGCGGAAAAGGCTGTATTTGAAATGTGGAGAGAACAATTAGAGTTTCATGCTATGGGTGAGGGGTTTACTTGGGAAACTCAAGACAGAAACCGAGATATTGAAAAAGCTGGGGAAGCTTGGCAAACAGCGTTAACTTTTATCCGCAACTCTGACTATAAATTAGTGCTACTAGATGAGGTAAATGTGGCGCTAAAACTAGGTTACTTGCAAGTTGAGGAAGTTTTAGCAGGGTTAGAAGAAAAGCCCGTAGATACCCATATAATCCTTACTGGGAGAGGCGCTCCGGCGGCGCTAATTGAACGCGCGGACTTAGTTACAGAAATGACTTTAATTAAACATCCTTTCCGCGAACAAGGCGTAAAAGCTCAACCAGGAATTGAATTTTAGGAGGGACTTCGCGCTTGTTATGCTAGAAAAGGCGCGAAGTCTCAACTAATGAGTAAATTAATCCTCTTTTTACTATCGCTACTCTTAGGGATAGGGATAGTTAGTAGTAAATTCTTTGTTGCTCCTCAACCTGTATCCGCACCGATTGAAATTAAGCAAAAAGTAGCTGTAAATAAACCTGTACTTACTACCCCACAAGTATCAACAACGCGCTTATTTACTCACGTGCAAAAATTGAATGGCGATTACCCACAGCGTAGCGCCAAAGGCGATCGCTATACTAAAAAAAATCGCACTTCTGCCCGTAAATATATTACTGCGTCTCTAAAAAACCTCGGTTGGTCGCCTAGTTTACAACGTTTTGCTGATGGTATAAATATTGTTGCCGAACGTCCGGGAACAAGCCCAAAGGCTGGAACAATTATTGTTGCTGCTCATTACGATACCGTTCCCGGTTCTCCTGGCGCGGATGATAACGCTAGTGGTGTCGCAACTCTACTGGAGATTGCCCGAATTTTTCGCGCTCTCCCTACACCACAGACTTTAAAGTTAGTTTTTTTTGATGCGGAAGAAGTCGGTTTGCGCGGAAGTTTGGCTTTTACAGCAAATAAAACAAATTTAGCTAACCTCAACGGCGTTGTAGTTATGGATATGATCGGGTTTGGTTGCTATACTCCCGGCTGTCAGAAGTATCCGCCAGGATTGCCAGGAGTTGCACAACGCGATTACGCACAGCGTAGCGCCAGGGGCGATCGCGGTGACTTTTTAGCTGTAGTAGGGGATGCGGAACATTTGCAACTACTTAATGCTTTCCACAGCGATAAATTACCCGTAATAACTTTACCGATTCCGTTTAAAGGATTATTTACACCAGATGTTTTACGCAGCGATCACGCACCTTTTTGGTATCAAGGAATTGGGGCAGTATTAGTTACAGATACAGCCAATTTGCGATCGCCTCATTACCATCAACCAAGCGACACGGTAGCAAATATTGATCGCTCTTTTTTTACAGGTGCGGCGCAAGTTGTGGTCAATGCTACTCATAGATTGTTACAGCGCCAAGCATAATTGACGAAAATGGTCGCCTCGTTGCTCGAAGTTTTGGTATTGGTCGAAACTCGCACAAGCAGGCGATAGTAAAACTACAGAGGCGTTGTATTGTGGTGCTAATTCTGCTGCTTTAGTTACGGCTTTATCCATTGTTTCGACAATTTGATAATGAGTGTAACCAGCTTGCTGCAAACGTTCGGCAAATTGCGAAGCTGCATTGCCAATTAATAAAACCGCCGCCGCCTGAGCTTGAATTGCTGCGATCCATTTATCATCATCCCCTGCTTTAGCTTCGCCACCAGCAATTAAAATTGCTTTCCCCTCAATCGCCGATAAACCAACTTCCGCCGCATCGTAATTAGTTGCCTTGCTGTCGTTGATAAAATCTATATCTTGCCAAGTACAAATATGTTCTAACCGATGGGGAACCCCAGGGAAATTAGTTATAGCTGATGAAATTGCCTTTTTATCAATTCCCGCTAACCTCGCCGCCGCGATCGCCATTAGCAAGTTTTGCCAGTTATGCTTTCCTACCATCCGCAACGCCGATACTTCTACAATCTGTTCGCCGCCAAATACTACCCAACCCGCCTCTATATAAGCACCAAACTCTGGATTTCCGATTATATGCTCCTTACCTCTAACACTCGTCCAACAAGCTGAAGGCTGCCAAAAACTAGCACCTAACTGGCTTAAATACTCGTCATCGCCATTAAAAATTTGGCTTTCAGACTGCTGTAATAAATGGGCTTTAATTTCAAAATAACGTTCTAAAGTTTGGTGGCGGCTGAGATGATCGGGTGTAAAAGTTGTCCAAACGCCGATTTTTGGCGCAATACTCGCCGATGACTCGATTTGATAACTACTAAGTTCTGCAATTACCCAGTCAGGAGTCGTACCATTATTTCTCGCCTCTAGTGCCAATTCGCAAGCTGCGTAGCCAATATTGCCGCAAGCGGGAGCATCAAAACCCGCCGCTTGAAAAATAGCAGCGATTATTGCTGTAGTAGTAGTTTTGCCATTTGTACCCGTAATTCCCACCCAAGCCGAGGAATTTAAAACGCGCCACGCAAGTTCCATCTCGCCAATGGTTTCAATGGCTCTTTCACGCGCTTCAATCAAAATAGGCGCATCCCAAGGCACGCCAGGACTAACAACGATGATTTTTGGTAAGTCCCCATCCTCTAAACTTAGGGAATAATTCAGCTTAACTGTTATCCCTTCCGTCGCTAATTCTGCTTGTTGCTGTTGGAGAGTTTCATCAAAAGCGCGATCGCTTATTACAACATTCCAACTATCACCCTTTAACAACCTGGCGGCGGCAATTCCCGATTTTCCTAGTCCAATTATATGAGCCGTCTTCATCTTTCGGTAGTCCTAAAGTAAGGATAAATTGTAGTGATGTACAAAGTTACCAAATGGCACCGATATGATTATCTAGCTTTTTGGAAAAGGACAAAGCCTTTGTGACTTATTCAATGTCACAGTCTTAATAAGAATTACCTGGTCTAAGTACACAACAAGGATTGTAGAGCATCCAAGAGTTGAGCTATTTTCTGTTCCAAGTTGAGCATATTTTTTCGCAGGTAGTCGAAACCATAGCGAAAGATACTGTTAGTAGCTTAAGTTGATGTAACTACTCACCGTACAAGCAAGACCTAACAATAGAACTGTAATAGTTCTCATAAGCAAGTGAGAATAGAAAAACTAAATTTACTTCTTTTTTACGTGTATTCACTTAATTATATCTACTTAGTTATAAAACTTTATAGTATAAAAAAATATCAATTTATTAGTAAAATCACGCTTGGGTGTAGAAAAGAAGTAGGGTAACTTCTTTGTATAAATAGTTAGTTGTGTACAACCCAACTAACTATTTATATATCTAAAAACAATTCATATTTAAAGATCGAGAATTTATATTTGTAATTTTGCCGTGCTTTATTACATAACAAATTATTACAAAAAAATTCATTTTTAGGACTACCAGGTAATGAATAACTACATCTTGAAAAGACTTTTAACAATAGGCTTAATAGGATTTTTATTATACGAGCAAAGAGGACAGGTAATAGGGGCAACAGGCAAACAAGTTACTCGGATTCCATTTCTTCCAGTCAAGCTAGTATTGAGTCAAGACAAAATATGCACAATGCAGAGGGTTAGCCCACAAACTATTGCTATTGCTCCATCTGACAGAAAATTACAGCGTGTTAGCAGCCAGCCTATTATCTCGGCTGAGGGTCAATCAATTGCCTATGAATCATCGGCTTTAATCACAGCCGAGGAAGATTCTGGGGAAAGTTCTACGGTATTTGTTGCAGAACTATCAACGGGGATAGTAGAACAGGTAGATGTAAATAACCAAGGTCAACCAGCAAACAATATTAGTAAGCTTGCAGGTATGTCCCTAAACGGGCGATATGTGGCATTTGTATCTTATGCTACTAACTTAGTTGATGGCACATCTCAAGGAAACCTATTTATTCGCGATCGCCTTAATAACATTACTGAATTAGTTCCGCTTGCTGATAACTTACGTTTAGGGTTGTTAGTTGACCCTAGTGTATCGCTCTCCGTTAATGGTCGATACGTTGCCTTTGGAAACCTCGATCTGGCAAACGTATATCTTTACGATCGAGAACTCGATAAAACGGAACTGATTAGCCTAGAGCCAGAAAATATTAGTAGATACAGTTTTCAGCCGACTATTTCTGCTGACGGTCGGTACGTCGCTTTTACTTCCGGTTTGTACGGGCAAGCTCCTAACAGCGTGTATCTCCGCGATCGCCTAATGGGGACTACAGAGGTAGTCAGTGTTGACTTGGATGGAAAGCCCGCACAAGGCTATACTCCTGCTATTTCTGTCAACGGACGCTATATTGCTTTTGCTTCTAGTGCCAGTAACCTTGTTAAAGGAGATACAAATAATGTCGATGATATATTTGTCCGCGACCAAGTAGATAAGTCTACCAAACGAGTCAGCGTTAGTTCGACAGGTCAGCAAGCAAATGGCTTGAGTATGGAACTTGCTATTGCTCCTGGTGGTCATTCTGTCGCCTTTAAGTCTGAGGCTAGTAATCTTGTACAAGGGGATACCAACAAGACTGAAGATGTGTTTGTGCATAATCTCGATCAGAGCAGCACAGAACGAGTCAGCATTAGTTCTACAGGTCAGCAGGCGAACGACGCAAGTTCTCAACCAACTCTTGCAATCAGCGATCGCGCCGTTGCCTTCACTTCAGAGGCTACTAATTTGGTTGAGGGGGATACGAATGGTGTATCTGATGTATTTATCCGTATGTGTAGCAACAATCGCCAACAAAACATTCAGTAGTCGCCGCAATTTTACTTTTAGTCTGTCACTCTAGCAACAATTAATCTTGGCTGAGGTATAAATTGATAAATCTACGTTCACATTTTCTCAATTAAAAGTTCTGCTGGATTTACAAATTAGCGATAGTAACGGCATGGAGAGACATAAAACAACATACTTAGTTGAGCAATCTGTTTAATTGGATCAATAAACATTTCCATGTCTTTGCAAATACCATAATTTTTAAGTTTTAAATCGCAAGCAAAAGCACTTAAAACAAATAAAACCCATTTACATTTGCCATTAAGCTAATAAAGATTTGTACACATCAAACAATACTCAACCATTTACACCGGAATTTCCGTGATCCACTAAGTTCAAGGCTGCCAATGCTTTCACATCTTCTAGCCTTGATTGAATTTGTTGACGTATTTCTTTACGTTTGGTGATTATTTCTGCTAAAAAACTAGCAAGAGCGCCAGGTTGGAAGGCTTGTTCTGGTGCAATAGTCATTCCTTGCAAAGCGAAGTGATTAAATAGACCCTCAAATTTGCCTTGATAAGTAACGCCAGCTACAGGTACTCCTTGACCCAGACAAGCAATCGCTAAGTGCATCCTACCAGTAAAAACTAGGTCTAAATCGGCACATATAGACTTAATTTCTGCTGCGCTACAGGGGGTTGGAACCTTAGTACAGTAAGGGTTTATACTTATTGGTAAAGTTTCTAAGATAGCTTTAGCTAGGGAGTCATCACTTTCTTTTCCCCGAACGTCATGAGGAATCATCAGAAAGCTAATTTCTGGATGGCTAGAGGAAAGCTCGATTAAGGCATTTGCATAAAGTTTAGTTAAGTCATCAAATCCAAATTGAGGCAAACTTTTCAAATGTAATGAATTAGCGTTGACTCCAACTACCTTCCGTCCTAAGTCTTGTTGTTGGCGAATCCATTTAGAGATACCCATTGCTAATTCTGATTTTTGGGCAGGTTCTAACAGAAATGCAACATCAGCTACTAAGTCAACAGGACGTTGGAGATGATGAGTCAGTCGCTGGTGAGATATGGGATCGCGGCAGCAAAGTCTTACACTAGTAGGTAAATCGACGAGCGCCTGAACAGATGTAGGTGTCGGCTGTTTGTTAAAGCTGAAGCCAAGAATTGTTGCCTTAGCTCCTGTTTTAGCAGCCAACCCCACTAGTTCGATGAAACGAAGCGTTCTACTATCTGAGTAAAAACCATCCATAACATCCGCGCCAATACAGTAAAAGCGATCGTAGCGGCTGACTGCTCGTACGAAACGAAAGCGATCTTTCCAGGAGTGATAAACAAAATGTCCCCGCAGATTAATCGTCTCTGTAACCAGATTCAAGTTTTCCCAGCAAACGTTGGATTTTAAATTGATTATACCCATGTGCTTGATATCTCGATCGGCAAGATGTTTCATACCTGCTGCCAGCATAGCTTCATCTCCCAGGCTACCGGGATCGTCAGGTGGTAAAAATAATGCTGATGAATGGGTTTGATTGCGGTTGGTAGTCTGCTTGAAAACTCTTAATGCGTTAGCGTAAATATCTAGCAACTGAGACAAGATTTGCTCTTTAACAATTGATTTTTGCATAACCCCAAATTTCAACTCTCGTTTTGAAAGCACTTAAATATTAAGCTATTAAGGGTTGGAACACCCTATCTTTGATATCGATTTTTATGTGACAGTTTTAGTTTTAACTTACTTAACCTAGTTTCTACTGCATCTAATGATACTTCTACAACTTGCTATGCTGTTCTAAGAGTTCTTGTTTATATTTATCCAGTCGTTATAAATGAATAAATAGTAGGTTTTGTTCGGCCCTTGTTTTTTTAATTATAATTTTCAAATCATATAGGCTGGAAATGTGCTTATTCTCTAAAATATATTCTACTTTTATCTCAACTATTTTATAATGCAAAAAGTCTTTATCGAATATATTTCTGCACATTTGTCAAGCTAAATAAATTTACTAAAAGGTTGATAACTTTGCACTTAGTTATTTACTATCCAATCTATGAAATTCAATGGATAACTTATTTTACAAATGAAGGGTGTATAAACATATTCATAGGATAAAGCTTTACCCAGTTTATACATGAAATACAAATGAGCTAGTATATCAAATAAACTAAAATTAACTCCAGTAAACTTAATATTAAAAAACGCTTCATCTTTCATGTTTTAAATAATATCTTCTGAGGAAAAATATTTATTCCGTAGCCGTATTTGCTTACCAGCTTGTATCAACTACTTTTGTGAAAGCAATTATGTGAAGAAACTTTTAAATGAAAAATTATCACAAGAACTTAAAAGTTTTTAGAGATTTAAACTATTTTTAGAATAGTTTGGCAAAGTAAGTTTTAAATTACCGCTTTTTCTAGGTAGCCTTTTAATTCGAAGTCAAGATTTAGGTGGCTTTTTTCTATTGTTTTTAAAAAGTAGTTTAATAGCAGATTTCTTGTTTTTCCAAAATTCCGCAAAAACTGTATAGGAAATGTTGGAATATATAATTTGACCAGTTGAATCTGTATGCGCTCTAGCAAGCCTCCCTCCCCATACAAATTTTTCATGGGAGGGATTACCAGGATCGGTATTATAGGCGTGCAGCCCTATCTCAGTATAAGTAACAGAACCACCGCGCACTCCACGCACTTTTTCAGAACCTCGATCTTTGAGCCGCCAGTTCTCCAACCATTCCCATACGTTACCACCTTGATCGTATGTTCCATAGTAGCTAGAAGCATATATATAATCTCCTACATTAGTGAGAAAGTCTGGTTTGCCTATAGAAAATGTATTTTGAAAATAATTTACAGAATACTGGTTTCCTGGTGGCGCTGTATTGTTAGGTAAATCGTCAGTTCTTACAGGATAATCCCAATATTTTCGCTGCCCTTGTCGCGTTGGATCGTAATGTGCAGCTTTATACCATTCATCCTCATTAGGAATCCAGTAAAGGGCTTTTTTATTCCTACCAAATGGCAGTTTCTGATAATCAACTAAATCTTGATAATTTTTGGGAAAATAGCGCGTGTCGTAAGCACCTTGTGTATTTGTACCTTCCGTTGTACCTAGTTGCGATCGCCCAGTAGATGGTTTACCATAATGATACCAGTTAGCCATACGAGCTAAATCATACCAAGAGATATATACAACAGGCTTTTTGCCATAGTTTGGTTTTGAGCAGTATGCGAAACAATCTTCTCGCTCGGCTCTGTCAATTCCACCAAACAACCCTTGAGACATACTAGGACTATACAAGAAATATAAATCGTCGAATTTGGCGACAGCATTTAAAAATTCTGCATATTCATCGTTAGTTATTTCATATTTACCAATTTCATAAATATAGGGAACGCGACCAAAACCATAGACTGGATCGTTAGAATTTCCTGGCTCGTCTATAACTACAAATTCCATTGGTAATATACAACTATTAAACAACAAGCTTTGACAATTTAATAATTAGAATGTCCTTAGCAAATATATAAGTTCAGGCTGAACAAATTTGTAGCTTATAAGTGACAGCTTCTAGCCACTCTAAAGCCGAAAATGTACAGTTCATGATCGCTATATTCAGAATCAACATTCATGCGAGAAAGGGCGTGATTGAAGTTTGTTGCACCTCCGCCTCTAACCCATCGGTGCTTTTTATTGTTGCGTAAAGTTTCTACCCATTCCCACACATTTTTTTGGACATCACGTCCAGCCGAAAATATAGCGCTATTGTAAGCGCCTACTTCAAAATTACCCTCCGTTGTTCCCAATACAGATTCTCCAGTTTCTGGTTTGCCAAAGTGTAACCAATTACAAAAACGTGCAGCATCAAACCAAGAAACATAGACCACTGGTAAATCAATATATTCTGCTAATGGCTTATAAAAATAACGTCCATTTTTTTCGCTCCGCTTGATCCCACCAAATAATCCATTTTCCATGTTTACACTGTATAAACCGTATGGATCTAAGTAACTAGCAGTGGCATTCAAAAATCTAGCATATTGAGCATTAGTAACCTGACATTTGCCTATTTGAAAAATGTAATCTACTTTACCTGAATTGGTAAGGGGGTCTGAAATATTCCCAGGATTTTCAATCAGTGCAAATTCCATAGGAGTAATTGAACAATTAATGAAATTTATAATTATCCGTGCTTATCGCAAACACTAATCGCTTAATAAACTAATTTATAACTAGTCGTTAGGGATAATTTTAAAGCTGGTATAGACAATACAGCAAAAATACAAATAGCGATCGCGCTATAGCTATATGCTCATAGTACCGATTAATTAATGTCATAAGTACAAACTGACCTTTAACTTAACAGCCAATCGGTTTGTACTTTATGAACAAATAAGTCCTCAAGAGTACGGGTTTGTAAAAGTCAGTAGATTGAACTTAAATCTCCCTAAGATCAACTAATCTGAACAATCTTAGCTACTGAGGGTACACCGTTGCCATTTAAGATGAATAGCATATAGTAACCCGGTGGAGCCAAGTTGACGTTCGTTGAGGTCGTAACGACAAGACCACCTGGGGCTGGAGTAAAACTTAAGCGGTTGATTCTCTGACCTGCATTAAACTGGTGAGTCGTCGATGAGAGACGTATCCACGTTACTTGTGAGATACTTGCTGCATCCTGTGTCTGCACAGTAAAGGTTTGACCGTATTTGACATTTGTAGGAGCAGAGCTAATTACAGGGCGCGCCCCCTTAAATAGATAAGGTGGCGAGTAAATTTCTGCATCATAGTTACCTTGGTTCAAATCGCTTGTTTTATCATCTACTAGGGGTAAACCTCCACCTGCTAAAACTACCCGCCCATCTGGTAACAATACTGCCGTCGAGTGATAAGTTCGTCTCTTTCGCATACTAGCAACTGTTGCCCACTGCGTTGTTTGGGGGTCCCAAATCTCTGCCGCAAGAACGCTGCCATCAGGGTTGTTGAAACTGCCCAAACTAGTACCACCTGTTACCAGTACTTTACCATCTGGCAGCAGGGTAGCGTTATGGTGTCGCCGCGCAAACTCCATAGGAAATACAGGTATCCAATTATTAGACTTAAACAATTCAACAACTTCAGCAGTTTTAGTAGGTGGACCTTCTTTCTCATTACTGCCACCGACAACTAACACTTTACCATCGTCATACATTACAGACGTTCCATAATAGCGGTTGATGTTAACTGCGTGACTAGATATCGTAGTCCATTTGCCAGTTCCCGTAGTGTCTAGGGCGCGAGTGAGCTTCTCAGGACCGGAGTTAAAAATCCTACCACTTGGAGCAACAAAGTTCCAAACATATGGATAGACAGGGAGCGCAAGTACCGCATTACTTAAAGTTCTCAAAGTTTGAGTGCTGCCAGCTCCCCAAACTTGAGGAATTTTGTTTGAAGTCTTGGGGTCACTAATACTGCCACCAACTATCACTCCCTCTCCTTTCCCGTTAAAGGTGACCGTAGGATACCAGCGACCTGCGTTCATAATATTAGGGTACGATTTCCACGTGTTGGTAATGAAATCATAAGTATTAATATCTGGCGAACCATCACCATTGTTGTTACTTGCGTGTCCTCCAGCAATTAATAATTTGCCACTGGGATCAAAGTCTTGACCGCCACAGAAGATGTCAGTTAGTAGAGCGCCAGGTTGCCCAAACGGCGGTGAATTAGTAAATGTATTGGTAGCTGGATCCCATAAACTATATTGTGGGGGGTTGCCTAAACTTAACTTAGGGCGCGTCCAGCTTAACACTTTGCCATTAGGACCAACAGCCATATGAACAGCGACGAGCGGCCACTCAAAAGGACCTTGCCATTGTCCTACTATTATTGGATCGGTTGATTGTGCGGTTAAAGCGTTAGATGCGGGAGACTGAGATGTTAAAGTCTCTTGCGTTCCTTTTGGGCAAGCGTATTCTTCCTCTGGAGCGGGGTTAGTGCAGATTTCTGCCCGAAGCTGCTGCGTTTTGGCTTCGTTCTGTGCCAAATCATCTTGTTGCTGCTTCTTTTTGGTTGGACTCAAATCATCTTGAGCAATTTGACCGCTAAGAACGAGATTAGCGATCGCTTTGTCTTTCTGAACTTGCTTAAGTGTAATTAGACCCGCATCTTCAAGCTCATGGTCACACCCTTTGGCAATCTCTTTGTACTCATCTTTAAACTTATGTTTGAGATCGCGCTTGCTAATTCCAGTAACAGCTATTTGGGCTTCTTCTTGAAGGATGTCTATACAAACATCAACGCTGTGGGCTTTAGCCGCAGGAACTAAACAAAAATTCTCAAAGGCGAGAATAATTGTTGCTGCTATCAAAAAACGATCAGCTTTCTTATTCATATCATAGAGCCTTTATAAATTTGTTTCAAAGACTTGTTAAATTGAAATAATTAAAATGCTATAGATGTTCTTTGATTAAAATTAGCGCTCGACTCTGTGCCAAGTTAGGAACTATGGCACGTGCTAAACATCGCTATTTTCGTTATCAATTTATCTAGAACAAAGAAAAGAAGCTTAGGCAAAAATAGTTTTTGACAGTAGGTTAAATCCTAAACTCCTTTACTACAGAGAGTTTTATTAATCTTTGAAACTAATTCTCACAACAGTTAAAGTAAAACACAATGATAATTTTATAGATAAACATTGACCATGATAATATTTCTCACAATTAACTTTTTACTATAAGTAAAAATAGATTATTTCCGCACGCTAGGAGTTTTGAACCTAAGTTTAGCGAACTTTAAGAACTAATTACCCACAAACCTTGTCTGAAAAATCACTCCGTTTTCTTACTAACTACTTAAAAAAAATAATTCATAAAAATAATAAACTCCTCCTTTAAGTTGAGCTTCTCACAAGTATTATAAAGCTCTAAATCTACGATACTTAATCTTCAAAGAAGCGATACAATTTTCCGGAACCTTACGGTTTTCTTAATAAAACTTAAAGTTAGCTGATAAAAACAATAGATATTAAGACGTTGTTTTCCTCTCTTGTGTCACTCTCCGGGTGCAATACTCAGCCAAAATGTTATTTGAAGATAAAAAATTTCCGTAGACGAGATGTTATACAAATATTAGACACCCATGGCACTAGGCGAGCGCATTTTTGCGGCAAATCATTAAGGTAATAAAATTGCCCAAAGCGTAGCTAAGGTACTACAAACTTGTGATAGACAAATGAATGCTGATAGTCGCGATGCAGTATTGTTTGCCTTTCGGGTGCAAGCAATGGACTTAGATCGAGCATTTAGTCAATAAACCTCTGGCACGAAACTAAGAAAGCCCCCTAAATTCCCCAATTCTGGGGGATTTAGGGGGCGAATGCAGGATATTTGCTAATTTTCAGGTATCCTCTTAGAGAGTTGGACTATCTTAAGTGCGCGATTAACCATGACCGGGATATCAACCCAGAAATTAGAGAATCGTATTGGCGCTATTCAGCTTTTTATCTACCACTACAATAAATCTTTACTTCTTTAGCACTACCTATCTTTTACCCTTTAACAATTGCGCCAAAATCCCCTAAAACACGGGCGTGATTTCTCAGCAAACCCAATAAATTCAAGCGGTTTTGTTTCACTTCTGGGTCATTATCCATCACTAGGACACTATCTTCGCCATCAAAAAACTTGCTGACAATGGGTGCAATCTCACCTATAGCTTCTACCAATTGCTGATAATTGCGATCGCTCTTTGCTGCTTGAGTTTGCGGAACTAATTGCACTAACCCTTCATAAAAAGCAGATTCGGAGGACTTTTGAAACAATGCCGGATTTACAACTCCTTCTGGGTTTAACCTAGTTGTGTCTAAATTGCCTTGTACTGCCAAACGAGTAGAACGGTTGACGGTTTCGTAGATTTTCTCTAAGGTGCGATTGTTGCGGATAGTTTGCAAGAATATTGCGCGATCGCGTACATCCAATAAATCCGTCAATGCTCGCAAATTATATTCTGCGTCCTTTTCGCTGCAAGCTGCGTTTACCAAGTCGTAGTCAATACAGCGTTCGTCTTGTAATTGGTTGCGGATTCTTTGAATAAAAAATTCTTGCAACTGCACCTTAGTTTGTTCGCACTCGATTTCTTCTAGCAAAGCATCTAAGTTAATTGGCAAGTCTGCCATCCAAATGATATTAATAATTGCATTCGCCGCCCGTCTTAGCGCAAAAGGATCAGATGAACCCGTTGGCAACATTCCGAGTCCAAATATACTAACCAAAGTATCGAGTCTGTCAGCTATCCCCACAACTTGACCAGGTAAGGATTTTGGCATTGCATCCCCAGCACCTTTGGGTAAATAATGTTCCTCAATCGCCGTAGCTACTTCGGCGGATTCCCCACTTGCTAAAGCATATTTTTGTCCCATTATTCCCTGCAATTCAGGAAATTCATAAACCATTTGGGTAACTAAATCGGCTTTGCACAATAAGGCGGCGCGTTCAATTTCTTGACTTTCTGGTACGTTCAATTGCTGATTAATAAGCTGAGTAATTCTAACTATCCGCTCTACTTTGGCACGTACCGAACCTAAATCTTCTTGAAACGTCACCTTTTCCAGCTTTGGTAAATAGTCTTCTAGGGGTTTTGCTAAATCGGCATTATAGAAAAACTTGACCATCTGCTACCGAGCGCGAATTACTCTTTCATTTCCCGCCGCGATGATATTACTTTTAAGCGGATCGCCATTAGAAACAGTGATGAAATAAGGTAATAAAGTATCAACTGATTGGGTATTATTGGCGCTAGGGCGATCGCTCACTCCTGGCAAATTCCCGCTAAGTGCTTTAAATACTGGGAAGTAGCGTTGATGAGTTACCATCACTGTTGTAATTACTTCCGGTGGTAGAAGTAAAAATTCTTCGTCAAACTTGCCCACAACG